>Ga0315915_1004887_pt1 | contig 16795 bp, 7 predicted proteins | sample MpolbnodulesMG_FD_207738 | JGI IMG/M metagenome (GOLD analysis project Ga0315915, IMG submission 207738) | Medicago polymorpha root nodule microbial communities from Los Angeles, California, United States - branched nodules | ecosystem: Host-associated > Plants > Roots > Nodule | place: USA...
TCAATCACAATTCAAATCCATAAGATCAAAACATGAAAAGCAAGAATAATATCAATATCATAAGATAACTTAGAATCACACAACATCCCAATCAAAAGGAATACATACTAATAGAGTTAACTACATTTAATCCCAACAAAAAGAGTTTAGTTACTCATTGTCATGGTAACCTTACAAGGAGAAAAGAAGAGATGGAATGGAACCAAGCCATGATGTCTCAATGATCTTGTGTCTTCCTTCAATCCTTGTGCTCCTTGCTCCTTAGGTTCTCTCTGTGTTTTCCCTTGTTTTCTCTCTTCCTCTGGTGGCCTAAACTATCCTCCAATGATTGATCCCCTTTGAAATGAACAAATGAGCTTTTATATGGCCTGTTCTGTCTGAACTCGCCTCCCAAGTAGAAACGCTCGCCATGGCGAGTAGTGGTTTCTTCACAAGTGGGTTTGTGCCACGTCAGCTCTGAGGGTTAGACCGCCTTACTCGCCTCCCAAGTAAACTTACTCGCCATGGCGAGTAAACTGGTAAACTTACTCGCCTCGCAAGTAAACTTACTCGCCATGGCCAGTAAACTGGTAATTCTGCCTATTTTGTTCCTTTGATCTTCGAAAAGTTGTCCTTTGCATTTCTTCATGTTTTCTTGCTTCTAGAGTGTCCAGGCGTGTATTTTTCTACAAAGAGTTGGCGTTAGATGTGAAAAGCATAGTTGAATGATTCTTCAGTATTTGTGAGCTTTTCGCAGGATAACTTGCAAACCAAGTAATCAAAGTGCCTAAAATATACAGTCTATTTAACTCCTTTTTGACACTTATCAATGAACCTAAAACTTTGAGAGAGTAAGGCCTCAAGGTACATACCTGTGTGATCAGTAGGTGCAACTTGACAGTTGGTAGGTAGTAAAACCCCACAAACTCATTACTTAGATAGACGACACTAAAAACTGAATAGTGCTTGACCATTAATTATATCCAACAAATAAATAGAGGAGATTCGAATAATCCTAACCGCCACTAACAATATGTAGTCAATACCAGACAACATGTAACAAAAATTGCCTAGTTGGAACGAAAATCTATGTGGATACGATACTCTACTTTTCACTTTAATACCTGGTAAGCGATTTGGTACACTTGTTTAAATCTGATCATCAACATAATAACAACTTTGGTAGATGAAATCTATGTGGATACGATACTCTACTTTTCACTTTAATACCTGGTAAGCGATTTGGTACACTTGTTTAAATCTGATCATCAATTACTCAACATAATAACAACTTTGGTAGATGAAAACTCTTTTTCAAAACATAATTTGGAAATTCATATTTAATAGATTGGAAATCCAAAATCTAACAATTTTAAGGAACAACTGCAATCCAACGTAGCTCTTTGCCATGCGAGAGTATAGATCATACTTCGAAAACACCTTATTTTTTTGTTTCACCTTGTATGATCGTTAATCATGTTATTTCAAAAATATATTTTTAAAATCAAGAACTTTCTTTTTTCAAACTTTAGAAACACAGACCTAGTTCTCCTCTTAGTTTATCATCATAGACTTCATCAATCAGTTTGAAGCCTTGAAGATTGAAGAAACATTTTCCAATTTTTCATCTTCTTCTTTTGATTTGGGGGATGAATAGCTTAACTTGAAATAAAGGGAAAATAGTTTAAGGTCATGTGTTCAAATCCAGACAAAAAAAGAAAAAACTAATACTAACAATATAATTACCAACCATAGCCATAAAAAATAATCTTCTTCTTTTAATTCAAGTTGAACATAATGTTTGAACAATCCAAACCTAATTATGCATTTCATAGTATAACACATACTAGTGGTCTCATATATTTAACTCATTTGTTATTCATAAGTGGTTGTTAAAGTAAATAATATTTTTTTTGTTAATTAGTTTGATGGTTAGATTCATATACATTATATATGAAAAATTTAATGTTCGAATCTAAACCTTTACACATAATGTTCTTGGTAGCTATCAATTAAGTTACCTTCCCAAACGAGTAAATGATATTTTTACTTTCTTCAATCAATGCTTAAATTTTCATTATTTAATTCTTAATTTTATAATTACTAATTATAACTCCTCATTTTTTCATATAGAAGCCAAATATGGTAGAACATGTGAACACAATAGGTCGAAGAAGTGTTTTTTCCTGCCTGTGGTCCCCCACAAAGTCCCCCCAACCTAAAAAAATCGATCAAACCCCTATAAGCTCACGTGCAGGGTTCAATGCACTTACGGACCGTAATAATGTAAAAAATCATCATTAGCACTGCAGGGATTGGTATTATGCGAAATCATTTTAATGACCTCAGAAAAAGAAGTAGTAATTGAAGGAGAGACTTTGAAGACTTGCAATATTGATGAAGTCTTGCCATTTGGCTTTTGTCTCTTGCTAAAATGCCTAACTTCCCATCTTTCTTTCCTCTGCTTTCTTCCACTACTCATGATCATCGTTAGTAATTAATACTACAAACTAATCATACCCACATATATATATTCTTTGTAAATATACAATATTTATTAAAAGTTAATAATTATGTTTTAATTATACTTAGAGAAATGTTAACTTGTGTCCTAAGATAAGGATCTTAAAATATAAATAAGCAATAAATATTGTATTGAAAATATAAACTTTTAAGCTTTTAAGATTAGGAATGCACAATTTTCAAGGTTAAATTTCTTTATTTAGTTTTTTATCTTGTGCCCTTAGAGCATAAGTTAGTAAGACCCTTATATTTATTATCATAACAAAAAGAAATAAATTGATATCTTTCCTATGTACATATGTAAACAGGGTCGTTCTTGGCAATCGCAAAGAGCTCTACGGAGCCGGACCTCCAATTTATAGAAGTCTCAATTATTTGTAGGGGTATGAGTATAATTGTTGGGATATAGAATAATATTTTCTTGAGGAATGCTAGCAACGCACCTTCTAACACACACTTTTCAACACACTCCATTTGATTGGTTAAAATTCATATTTGGTTATGGTCATAAACCAAATTATATTTCCAATACATACACATTGTACCATATATAATGAAAATCAAAACATGCTAGAGTCATGATCAAGATGTTGCATTTTTTTTGTTATTTTAATACTAATGCAATTTTATATCATTCAACTTTAGTTTGTTGCAAATATTTTATGATGGAGTTTATTATTTGATATTATAATTTATTATTCTATGATACATAAAGTTATAGTAAAAATAAGTTAACCCAATTTTTTAAGAAAATTAAAAAGTAAAGTAATATTTAAGAAAAATTATGAGCACTTATCATTTAGTCATTTAATATTAAAAAAATAGAAAAATAAGTTGGGTAACCCATTATCCAATCAAAACCAACCCAAAAATTAGAGGGTTTGCCCAAACCCATCTAATTATATAATGGGTGGTTATTTTACTTCACCCAAACCGGAGTACCTTATATAGTTTGGGTTTGGCCAAACCCAACCCAAACCGAACCACGTACTTTCAATCCCCTTATTTTCAAAATAAAATAAAATAAGTGGTCCATTATATTATTATTTAGACCATTTTTATGATACATTTACTATTATATAAATATAAATTATAGCAAATAAGATATTGTTGGATTTGTCTCGACGAATATTTTTAAAATATCATTTTTAATTTTTTTTATAATATATGATTAAAGATAATAAAATTAAAGTCGTGCATTGACATGTTAGAAACACTCAATTATATCTCTTATTTTGAAACGGAGGGAATACTTCTCTCCCACAACTTCTCTTTTCTCTATTTCTCTAGAAGCAAACAACGACTTAAATTGTCTTACTTGTTTCTAATTTCTAATGTTGTGTATGTGTGGGGATTGAAACTTGATTGTGTCACCTATAAATAGATTAAAAGTTTTTTTTAAATATATTTCGTTAAAAGGACATATCACAAGCCATAGAAAATCTTTTACGCGAATCAGGTCAACCTACTTAAGTAAACATAAATATTTTTTGTTGGCTTGGGAGGAGGAGTGTAGGGACTTGCTTGACAAATATGTTCCTTTGAAGGTATCTTAGTTTGTTGGCGTCTTTTTTGTAATAGGTTACCAACCAAGGACAATTTATCTAGACGAGGAGTTATCCCTCATGATGTTCAATTATGTGTTACTGGTTGCGGCAATATTGAATACTTCAATTTTTCTAGGATACGTATATGTGAAGTATTTTATAAGTATCTTGGTGTATTTGTGGAGTATCTTATAAGTATCCGATAACATATATATTTTAATTAAAATATTTAATTCAGATACTTCGTGGGTACGTATTCGAGAGTATCCGTGAAGTATTGATATCTGATACGTATCCGATACAGGTACATGTCCGTTTTGGAGTATCTGGGCTTCATAGGTATTGCCCCTTTTGCAGTTTTGGCCCCAGTCCAATTTTGACCAAGTCAATGCTGACGTGGATGCCACGTGTGTAACTTTTTATTATTTATTTTTTTAATAATTAAAAAAATAAAATAATTTTTTTAAATTAAAAAAAATACACACGTGACGTCCACGTCAGCATTGACTTGGTCAAAATTGGCCTGAGGGGCCAAAATTGCAAAAGAGACCGTACTTAGGGGGTTGAATTGTATTTTATTGTTAGAGGGCTAAAATCGCAACTTTATGATACTTAGGGGGCCAAAATTTCTATTAAGCCTAGATTTTACAAAGCATACGTGATACTTAGTAGTTACAATCCTAAACCACATTCTTTTTTTTAAGAATAAAAAATGGAATATATTAACAACGAGAGTGGAACCTCAATAGCACAAGGTGTACTAAAAAGGCCACAACAAAATACAATCAGCCAGTTATATAGGTACAAAAAATACGGTTAGTCGATACCCAAGCATAACAATGGGTCCGACCACCATCTCTGAGAGCCATATACAAGTGGCATTATGAGCATTCAACCACCAATAAGAATTATACTTAACTTTTTTCATAAGATCTATGATGGGAGTTTGAATATTATTGAATAACCTGTTATTACGTTCATTCCAAACTAACCAAATGCAAAGAAGCCATAAAAGTTGAAGAAAAAGGCGTCTCGCCTTCGAACCACCTAAATAATAAGTAAACTGTAGAAAATGATCTCGAATACTGTGTGGTTCTACTCCTGAAACACCAAACCAAGATCTGCCATACTGCCACAATGATCCAAAAATATCGCAATACAGAAACAAATGAGATGCAGACTCGGCATGCCCGCGCCCCGCAACACACATACTTAGTGATACGAATACAATCTTATACATTTCATAGTAGATTGAATAAAAAGTTCCGTCACTAAAACTATAACCATTAGTCAAATTTGTCGATTGGCATTAACGAATTAGTAATATTGTCTCTTGAATTATAAATTTATAATCACTCAATGAAAATGTCCGTCCTTCAAGTTCAATTGTTATATTTACTCCAAAAAAAATAAAATCAATTGTTATACAACATGGCATGAGGTGTAAAATTTCACATTGATGCCACGTTACTACCACATCTCTAGGAATGAAACTGTATTATGTTAGAAGAGTTACTTTTTTCCCCTTAAAGCAAGAGTAACTCGTATATTTTACCCAACATGAGTAAAAAACATATTTTACCCAACAAAATTATAATAACAAATCATTTTGTCCAATCACCTCAAAAAAATCATTTTGTCTAAGAAGACATGATATTGACATGGTGTGGAGTGCATATAAACTATCACATCTTCATTTAACGTGTCACAATATTTTAACTAAAGATTAAAATTAACATATACATTGTTTCGATTAACATATACAATATTTTTATTTATTTGTTTTCTTAACCAGTGTCTCAAAATACTATCGATATTTTCTTTTTTAAAATGAAACTAATAATTTGTAAAAGTTCAAGATTATTATAAATTTGACGGATGAAAGATTTTGGTGATGCTAAAAAATTTGAGACATGATGATTACAATTTGAGGAACAAATCTGAATATTCACTATTTTGGAGAATTTGAAGTTGATAAAATGTGGGTCATGGCCTTTGAATCTTTATCTTGCTAATAGTATCACACGCTCACCCATGAATGATGAGGATGAAATTTCAAAGGATTTCACGTGTGTTGGTCCATGCATGAGCATGATGCTCCACAAATGAGTTGCTACTTTGCTTCTCACTAGCTTATGCAATCATCTCTTGCTCTTTTTTCTCTTTTAATTTCCTTTTGGTAAAAATAAAGATGGGTCATTACCACTCTGCATAATTGTAATTATAGACAAGGTATATGATGATGGGTATTCATGAGTGCCAGTTATTTTTTCTGGCCATGCAAATATAAACAAATAAAAAATCAAAACTATATTTTTGCGATCAACTTATGTGAAATATTTAATTATTTATCGACTTTGAAATAACTAATCTATGTAAAAGAATTTGATTATTTACTTTTATCAGAGTCTCTTCCCTAAACCGTATTTTTTCATCCATATTACTATACTTTATTTAAGAGATCTAAGTTCAATTCGACATATAGTTGATAATTACGACTTTTTACCGCTGTCATACACATTTATGAAAGAAAACATAAAAGAAATTAACCCCCCGTACTTTAAATCATGAAGTCCCAAGTCTTCAATAAATTATTATAAATGGGGGGTGACTCAAATTTTGCAGGGGAAAAGTAAAATGGTTATTAGGGGAAGAGAAGGGAACCATTATTGTTGGGCGTTTGCCATCAATGTTTGTTTCTGACGAGATTTATAACACCCTTTTATTAGATTCATTCAAACATTCACTCCATTTTACTGCCAAACAACATCTTTTGTGCTTATTGATTTGGTCGGGGAGTTACCTTTTACCTTCCTATATACTTATCCATCTTTAAATAATCGTCTCTTTAATATATATATATATTTGTCTAAAATTGATTGTCACTTTAGAATATCAATGCAGTATTTGTATTTTTTTCCACTGTTATACCCTTATTTATTGATTTTCATCCAACTTAAATATTCCACTAATTACAATTAATAAGGGTATTTTAGTAAATGAGAATAATTTTACTATCGAAATCAACACAATTAATTATTTCTTTAAAAATCACACACAATTCTTAAACGGTTATTATTTTGAGACGGATGAGTATACTTCTTTGACTATGCCATTATTATTTTACTTCGTTGTGATTTGTTTTGAAGAAGAAGAAGAAAACTCACAATATACCCCTTTAAAAAAAAATAATCCCAAAATGTCCTACTTTAGGCAATGTGGGACTATTTGGAACAACGAGGTATGAACAATGTGGGGCTATTATTATTTGAAATAGCGAGGTTGGTCCACCCTTTTTTTTCTCCATTTTTTAGGGGTTAAAAATAATTTAGATATGTAAAATTGAATTAAATTATAATTGATAATATTCTTAATGAATGATAAAAATCACATGTTAATTAAAGAAAAATCATATAGGACCGATCCTACCACCAATCAACCTAGAACATGGCCAACACCATGGTTTTACACCGGAAAATGAACTTAGTTTCACAAACTCGCCACTTCAATTTGACGTTGAGTACAATCATTTGTCAATGAGTCGTTTATCATTAAGCTCAAGTAAAAATGCTTTTTTGGATGCATTGATGTTTGACAGACATGATAATAGTGTATCGTTTAACGAACAAGTCACTCCATCATAGATTGAGATGATGCAAGGTCAAAGTAGTCGTGGACAGAGCAGTCAAATGCCAACAACAACAAATGACGAAGACGAAGAGCAACAATAAGAAGTACCATTTCGTCAAAGGGAAATACATCGTCAAATACCCACTCAGGAAAATACTGAACCCGCACGGAGAAACAGAGAAATTCCACATATCATTATTTGCATCCTTCATGTGGCACATGATAGTCGTCAAATATACCTTTTTTTTTATTTCAATGTAATTTTTATTATTTATTATGAATATAATCAATTATATATTTTTAAGTTTTAGTTTATGTATTTTAAATTAATTTTTAATTCAAATTTATAAAAAAAAACAATAAAAAGAGGGTGGACCAACCTCGCTATTTCAAACAACGAGGTTCACCGTTCATATCTCTCGTTGGTCCAATCATGGTTGGCCCATGATACTGAGGCTTTGTTTGGATGCAAAACGAAAGTGAAAGGAAAGAATGAGATAAGAAAGATTGTCTAAGGAAAGAAAAAGAGTAGAAAGTGAGATGATTGTTTTGGTTGTTTGGTACAAGAGAAAGTTGGAGGAAAGAAAGACCTACATTTGGTAATTAACATAAATACCCTTAAACAAAAATAATATGTTAGTATATATAAACAATTGTTTATAGTTCAGTGAAAAAAATAAAATGACATAAAACATTTGTATCTACTAACAAACAGATAAGTAGTGAATTATTAAAAAAAAAAAAGTTAGGCGTGAATTGAAAAAAATAAATAGTAACATGAATAAAAAATAAATAAAAGTTGGGGCATTTTGGACATTTTAAACACAACACTTGTGTTTCCTAAGCTTTCCCTCTACATGTGGGTGGAAAGGTTTCCAACATGGGCCCCACATATATTCTTTCTTTCCTCAACCTTTTTGGAGAGTTTCAAACTCTCTTTCTTTCTCTCACTTTTCTCTCCTCATCACTTTTTTTCCTTTAAAACAAACGTACCTTAAAAGTAGAGCAATTTAGAATATATATATTTATTCAAAGGGGACACTGTTATTTTTTCCAAAGTAGGTTATTCCAAAAAAAATCATTTATTATTATTATTATTTCAATAATAATTATTATTATTACTATTGTTATCTGAATTTGAATGTCATATAAGGTTTGTTGACCAAGCACATGTTATGACATGAACATGTTAGAACATTTGATGGGATAGGAACTCATGAGGCTACAACTTTGGTTGATCATAGCTATGTTCCGTAAAAAAGAAAAATTAATATGGTGACTTATTTGCAGAAAGTCACATGAACCGAATAGAATACTTAAAATCATTTTACCAAACCTCTAATTTCATCGCATTGGCCTAACTAATCAATGCAGAACACTTTGTAAAAAAAACGGAAATACTGCATAGCACAAGGAAGTGGCTAGCTAGCCACTACTGCTTTTTGTTCAATTGTGTGTTTAAGGGATACAACAAAGAATGTTAGAACTCACTCGGATAATTAAGATTGGAAATAAATATAACAATAACTAGTAGTAGCTATTATCATAAATGCATGAGTGGTTAGTACTAACTTAACTCAAATGTAACTGGTTTGTTCTGCATCGGATATGAATAAACTGAATACTGGATATATAAGAGAGATAATTCATAAAACTAATGTCTTGGTCTATTATAGTTTTCTTTAGGTTTGGCGGGAGCTGAATTCTATTAAGTCTTAGAATTCTGCTCTTTACTCAACAGAAATTGCTCGCTCCCAACTGAAATTTTGAAACTGCCCCTGCGTGAGTTAACTCATGCCGCGTGAGTTAAGTCACGCTACGTGACTTAAGTCATTTATCAGCAAAAAAGAAACATAGTTCCTCAATTTTCAAAAACTGCCAAGTTCGAGTTTTGTCCCCATTTTTTCGAATTTCATCATTCTTGCGTCATTTAAAGCCAATTTCTCCCACAATATCAAGTGATGATTATCCTACTTCATTGCATTTTTTTGGTTGAAATTTTTGAATTTTTTAAGAAATTTAACATTTTTAGGTTTTTATATATTTTTGCTTGCATGTTAGATTTGATGATTGTTAGTGATGAATTAAGTTAGGAATTCTATTTTAGATTTTGTTTAGAGTGAAATGTGGTAGTTTTAGGTATTTGAAATTGTTTGATTTTAAGTTGATTGAAAGTTGCACTGTAGGTGTTTGATAAAATTCTCAATGATTTTTTGTTTTGTTTTTTGGATTGTTAATGATGAAATTAGTTAGAAATATGTTTGTTAATGTTGATCATAGTTAGTTTGACTACAATGTGGTAGTTTACGGATTGAAATGACACTGTCGAAATGTAAGTGTTGTTATTGAATTATTAGAAATTACACAATGTCTGTGTCTCATTGATTTTTTGCTTTTTGAAATGTTGTGCAGATATGTTTCGGAGGAATACGTCTCAGAGGCCGCCTGAGGTGACGAGTGACAGACCTAGGTGTGGGAGAGTGCAGAGTTCTACTAGTAGTGCACAGAGGGAGAAGCAAGCAGTACGACCTCCTTTGCCTGGTCGAGGGAGAGGCAGACTAGGGGGGCACATGACTTGGTAGGGTTGATGTTGCGGGGGCCTCATCGTCACAGACGAGTCTATACCAGATGGTGGACCCGACACAGTATTAACAGCATTATCAGGAGCAGGCGTATCAACCTCAATATCATGAAGGGTATCAGTATGAGCAGCAACAGTATGACCAGCCTCCTCAGCAGCAGTATGAGCAGCATCCTCAGCAGCAGGCTGAGCCTGGTATGGAGGATGAGGATGAGGACAGGGGCTTTCCGGGGGGGCCTTATGAGTTGTCTCTTTTACCGAACTTCGGTAAACACGTGGCATGTAAGCTTTGGAACGGTAAAATAATAAGTATAATTTGCTTTATTTAATTTAATGATATTTTACTAATTATTTTTACTTATAATATTTCAAGTTTATTTTACGTATTATTTTTTTAACGGTGTTTGTTAGAATACGTGACATTTATTTTTTATGTAGAATATTTCAAGTTTATTTTACGTATCATTTTTTTAACTGTATTTGTTAGAATACGTGATATTTATTTTTTACGTAGAATATTTCAAGTTTATTTTACGCATTATTTTTTTAACGGTGTTTGTTAGAATACATGACATTTATTTTTTACGTAGAATATTTCAAGTTTATTTTACGTATTATTTTTTTACATAGAATATTTTTTTACGTTGAACATTTATTTTACGTATTATATTCCATGTTTATTTTACTTATTTAATTTTATTTTTTTTGTATTTTAGTTGCAAGTAGAGCGTAAGATGACTGACGTCTCGCACAGGAGGAAACTTAAGCTTTCTGCCTTGTCACTTCCATTGCCGGTAAATGATAACCCTTGGTTCTGGGACCCGGTGGGTAGATCCGGCCTAAGGCCCCTCCTTCTGACTGGGTACGAAAACATCTCCCACGGGTTAGTTTACGCTATGGCTGAGAGATGGCATCAGGAGACCATCAGCTTCCATCTGCCTGTTGGGGAGATGACTATCACACTAGATGAAGTGGCTTGTCTTCTACACATCCCCATCGTTGGACGGCTCATTGAGGAGGATGATTTAGATCATGACCATGGTGTAGAGTTGATGGTGAATCATCTATTGTTTCCGGTGGAAGAAGCGGTGGAGCAGGTGAGTAATAATTCAGGTGTCTTTGTCACTTACAAAGCCCTGAAATAGCGTTATGGACAATTGTTGAATAGGTGTAATCATTTGTTGGGGGAGGATTTATCAGATGAGGAGGAGGAGGAGCTGAGTCTTAATAGGCCTGCTTGTGTTAGGGCATTTTTGTTGCTCTTGCTTGACTACACCCTTTTTGCCGGCAAGAATAACAAAACCATTAATCTGTTATGGATGCTTGCGATTCGGAATTTGGATGACTTAGGCACGTGGTAATGGGGCGGGATGAGACTTGCTTTCATGTATGAGCAGCTGAATCTTACCTCAAGCTCACATATTGGCGTTGTTGGTTGCTACATGACCTTGCTTGTGGTAATTTTTTTTTTCTTATTTTTTTAAGTTAATCGTAAATGTATACTTTTTTGTATGATAGTTATGTGCTGATATAAATTTGTCTCTTTGTGTTTGCAGGGATGGGTTATAGCTCATTTCAGACATGTCGTTTCGAGGAAGAAATATGAAGATTACGAACGGGAGAACCCGTATGTGGGTAGATGGAAACCTAAAAGGGGGTTTGCTGATGCTGATCACTTCAGAGTCTTGATGGATTCGATGGAGCATTCTCGTGTATTTTGGAGGCCGTACGAGCGCCGACGAGACGTGACACCTTTTCAGGATGTGTGCTACTACTCCGGATGGATCATGGCTAGTAAACAAAAGATGGTGTGTCACTTGTCGGAGCGGGTTCTGAGGCAGTATGACTATGTTCAGACCGTTCCCCGACCTCCTACGACGATTCTGCCTCTTGCCCCAGCAGATATGGCTGCTGTCTTCTTGGAGTTTGCTCTCCATGTCGTTAGCCAGCAGCAGAGGGGTGAGCCGGTCCCGGATGAGGACCCGTGGAAGCATTCAGATGGGTACATGAGATGGTTCTACCGTGTATCCCATCCTCTTATTGTCAGCCATGCTCCCGTTCCTGAGTACGTAGCTCCCAAACTTGTCTACCAGAAGGTTATTATTGAGCAGGAGTGGGTCATACATCCTCCCGATCCATTGCAGGTCATCAGTAGCATGAGTGCCAGAGTGGAGCATGCGATGGAGATTCTAGAGGTGGTTTCAAATCCACTCTTTTTCAGCATTTTGGATGGCCTCCGTACCGAGTATAACGTCTTTGACCAGGAGCCGGTTCCACGGAGGAGGAGTAGGAGTCATAGTCCACAGGAGCAACAATAGTGTCTTATTTTAGTTTTTTTTATTATATTTGTAGTATTTTTATGACATTTTGGCTGTAATATATTTACATTTGTGCGGTTGCGCTTATTTATGACATTTTAGTTATTTTTTGTTAATATTGCGTATCTAAATTATGAATGAATGAATGCATGATTTAATGAATTGTTGAATGAATGTTCTTTAAATTGTGAGTTTTGGTTGAATGAATGAAGGAACTTGGGAAAACAGGGAACAAGGCACTGCTGCCTGTTCTAGTACGAGCACAAAAGCTTGCGTGAGTTAAATCACACTGAAATTAACACTGACGTGACTTAAATCACACTAAATTTTGCACTAGGGTAACTTAACTTGCGTAAGGGTAAAATGGTCTTTTCATTTGGAAATGACTAAAAACTGTTGGGTAAAGAGTAGAATTCAAAGTCTAACTAGTAGTATAGGCCAGAGGCTTGTTCCAATGGTAATAACAGCCATGTAAGCTTAGGATGCGGGAGACTCAAATTGAGGGGTATAATGTTAGGTTTAAATGTGTGTGGTTGGTCCCACCTTAAATACAAATGGGATAAATGTTGGATTAAGCTTCATTAATTAGTCTTATAATTTCTTTACTTGATTGATTATATACTCTACATGTTTCAATTATACCTTCACCTATATGTTGAGTTAAATCATAAAATTCTTCTTAAGTTGATGTTTTAAGGATAACAAACTTAATTAAAGACAAATATACGAATGATTTTGATACGTGTTGTTTTATAACCAGTTTCTATAAGTGTTCTTAAGAACAAGATATTAAAAATGAACAATGCAAATATATCCAAAGAAACATGATTTTGAACATTATATTGTGTTAAGAAGGACTTTAGAAAGATCATAAGTGTAGTAGCAATAAGTGTCGCAAGAAAAGGGGGTTTAAATTGTGACCCTTTTAAAATTTATTCCTGAAACTTAAATAAGTTTATATACTTAAGAAAGTTCTTGGTAAATGTTATTCTAACAAGATTAGAGTATTATATATATAACAATTGATTTATAGAGGACCATAATGTTTTGGATTAAATAAACCTTAAGTGATTAAATAGTTTCGACAAGGACCAGAATGTTATGGATGAATCAAAGCTTAACTGTTTTAATTGGTTTTAACGAGGACAAGAATGTTCTTGAGAATGATTATATGAGCAGAATGCTAAAAATGATATTAAGCTGAAATATGAAAACTATTTTATCAAGGACCAGAATGTTCTGGAGAATGATTAATATAAGATCAAAATGATAAAAACAATATTATAAGCTAATTTTAAACGTGAATTTATCTTTACATATTTAAGCAGTTGTTTTATCTTGGATCATAATGTTCTGGATGCAGTTGTTCAATTAATATTAACTGAAATACTAAAACAATATTAATGATTAAGTTATGACTAGAGAACTTTGGATTGATTTAGTTGTGATTAATTAGGACCATAATATTCTATAGAGATTAATAAATAGTAATATGATTGTGATTGTGTGTGTATATAATGTAACTTAAATAAAAAGAGAAAGGGAAGAAGAATAACACAAGAGATTTATCCCGATTCACTAAATTCGGGTACTTCCAGTCCCCTAAATGTTTTATTTTCATTGTGACTCCAGAATGTTCTCAAAACGTTCTCATGAAACAAATTCTCACAAAACAAATTAATAGATAGCAAGATAAAATAAATATAACATGTTTGTGGTCTTTAAAATATTATATAAGGATTTCTTCTCAACAATAAGGACTTCAAATTGAGATTAGAAGCATCTCATGGAAAAATCAAATCGAAGAACAAGATTAGTCTAGGAAACAAAACTGCAAATGCAGATCTCAATTGAATCTCATGAACAATTTTTTTCAATAAAAACGAACTTTAGAGTAGACATCAAAATCACTTCAGATTGCAGATCAAGAAGATCATAATGGAAGATCATAAGCACTTCAAAATGCCTAGTTCAAGAAAGTTCAGAATTAGTGTTCAGAACTAATCTCATCCATGAAGTTTTAAGATCAAATTTTGGGATCAGAATTGAAATCAAGGGTACCAAAGATTGCAGATTAGATAGATTAAAAGTGGAAGTTACAAAGTACATAAGATTTAGATGATGAAGATTAGAAGCATGATCAGAATGGACTTTATAATGATAAATTCAAAGAACATTAAAAAAATGATGACGGAGTTGAATCCGAAGTTGAGAAGCAACACAAAAACGCACAATCATAACGTCTAGTTTTTGGAAGAAATTTGGTCACCAAAGCTAAGCACAAAAATACAAAAGAACGGCTAGTTTTTTAAGCGAATAATTTCTTCCTTGCTCTTCAAGTATCTCACTATAAAAGAATCATCATTCAAATAATGAAATATCTCTCACCATCTCAACAACTCTTTCTAAGAAAAAAAAGTCATACACCAGATCATAAAAAGAAAAGAACACTAAAAGACCAGGTTGCTTTAAAAAGATTAGAATCATAATCAAACTCGCGACTCATTCTCAAACATTAGATAGAAATCACAAAAGCCTACTTTATATATTTGGCACATAATTTGAAGTGTATTTGAAAAGTTAAGATTCACCAAGTGTGATCAAATTAAACTTAGAGAGAGTGATATATATATATTGAGAGAGAGAGGAAGAGAGAGAGAGAGAGAGTTCATTGTGTGATCGTATTGATCAATATCACAAACAACAATTCTAATTAGTTGATAGGCATTACAATCATCTTTAGGTTGTTAAAGGTGTAGTGTGGTATTGTTTAACGTTTGAAGAGGTTGTTCAAAACTTGTATGGTCAGACTGACCAAGAAAAGAAGATAGAAACGTGCAGTACCATATTTTGTTAGATCAATATTTGTTTGTAACAGTTTTATCAAGGTTGTTCAACTTATTTAAGATATGAGTGAACCTCATCTACATAGAAGCAATGGTTTCCCCTTGATTAATGTGGAAGAATTCATACTTTTGTCTAGGATTATTAATCTTATATTGTTTCACATCTTTTGTTGCCTCATGCAAAATTTCCAATGTGTCTCACATTGTCTTATCCATTTTACAATGTGAAATTGCATAATAATCATAAATGCCAAGTTAATATATAAGGATGTTGCATACTCCCTCCGGTCCTATTTATAAGAAACTTTTTATTTTTTTTGATTCATTGTATAAATGATGTACTTGGTCTATATTCTAGATAAGATACATCAATTACTCAATGAATCTAAAAAGTCAAATTTTTCTTATAAATAGGACCGGAGGAAGTATATAATTTTCTTGTTCAAATCAGAATATCTCATCCAAAATTTAAAAGGAGAATTAACTAACATTCCTATTTAATTTGATTTCGACTTTCATTTTGTGAATTCAAATTTTAGCTACTTACTCATCCATAATTCCAATACGATCAATTCACTAATTTATTTTTATAATCATCATTTTCGCAAAGCGAACTCAGGTTGATCTATTTAACCCTTCCTTCTAGATCCATTTTCTTGGTAATATTGACTAACAAGTGGTATCAAATATTGGTTTTTTTTTTTTTTTTATCAAATCTTAACCATCCAAAAGTAAGTATGACTAGTAAAGATCCAAAGGAGTGTATATTAGAGCTCCAATGTTCATAAGCGAAAATTATGACTATTGAAACGAATATGAGCGACCATATCATATCTATCTATTAGTATGAAAGCCTGTAAAGCGGTTAAAAATGGTCGCTTTAGAAATTTTAAAAGAGTTGAAGGTGCTGTAGTCCTAGATAATCTAAAAAGAAAATGAACAGAAGCGGAAATAAAAAAGGTCCAATACAATTTAAAAGTATAACAGTTTGATTAATATTCCTAATTTGCACAAAACTTAACAATCACCAATTCAAACCTAGACCTTATTACTATAAACACTACTAAAACCAATTGAATCCAATGTTGAAAATTGCTTGCTAAATGTTTGTAATTTATTACACGACTGATCAAACATTTAAATCAATAATGTTTATTAAAAATGATTTGTTCAAGATCAATTAAAATAACAAGTGCTAAATGTGTTTTCGAAGATTAAGGATGGAGTGGGTGAGAATGAGGGGGGCTGGTTTGCCGAGAGGGTATCGAAAGTCCTAGGGGATGGGAAAAATACTTACTTCTGGTTGGATAGATGGGTAGGTGAGGTTCCCTTGTGTAGGAGGTTTGCTCGCTTATTTGATATTACAACAAA
>Ga0315915_1004890_pt1 | contig 16788 bp, 12 predicted proteins | sample MpolbnodulesMG_FD_207738 | JGI IMG/M metagenome (GOLD analysis project Ga0315915, IMG submission 207738) | Medicago polymorpha root nodule microbial communities from Los Angeles, California, United States - branched nodules | ecosystem: Host-associated > Plants > Roots > Nodule | place: USA...
TTTGATCCTTAGGTACCCAAATATTTTGGTTCCTGATGGGTTAGTACTAGAAAATTATTTCCTCTCGATTATGATCCTTAGGAAATTAATATTTGACATGATTATTGATTTTGCAAAACTAGTATTAGAAGGATGATTAATTCTGGCCCAAGGATCATAATCAGGACCATAACCAAGAACACATTTCATTTGGATTGTATCTCCATAATAAACTAGCCATCCTAGTTACTTCCCTTCGATCAGATAATAAGTAATTATAAAAATCTGATCATTTTTCATCTAAAAGAATTCCAAACGTACATTTCTTCAAGAGATGAATTTCAGCTTGCAGCTCTTCATTTGCTTTTGTTAATTTCAAATTATATTCTTTAAGAATGTTGTATTTGTTAGAACCAAAGCAATATTTGAGATTCTAACCTCTAATTAGTTTTGATGATCAAGATATTTTGATTGCATACCAGTTAATCACAACACCTTGGATCCGCAGATCGCTGCAAGATTTTATCTTCTAGGTTTGGTTATTTGAGATTGTTTGTAACTAGCATGCTCAAATAAACTCATCAAATAACAAACAATAAGTTGTTCTAACCATCTTATACATGTGAACTAGTAGAGAGACTTGAGTATCGTGTGTAAAGAAGTAGGTGGGTCGGGGGAGTATTTGTTTGCGAGGTGCAAACTTGTAAGGGCTATTTGGAATGAAATCTTCAAATGGATATGAGTGGTTTACATGGTAACAAGGAAAATACTAATTATGCTAGATAGTTTCTATTTTCATTTAAAGAAGGGGAAGCAAACGAAAGATTGTTGTTGATATGACACATAATTTTTTTGTCGATTTAGAAGGCAAGAAATGATATAATTTTCTTTTCAAAATCTCCAACGATAGAGATGGTTGATGGGATAAAACACTTGTTGTGGAATTGGTTTTTAGGGAAAAAGAAAGCTCTTCTTGTATTATTTTTTAATGACATTCAAACCTAGATTGCATTACTAGATAATTTTTGGAGGTATTAGGGAGTTTTAAGTGAGTAGAGTAGCACTTCTACTTCATATCATTGTGTCAATTTATTACCTCTAGTACTTATATCTTCCTACATTAAATGAAATTTATTTGTTTACTGCTAAAAAGAAGAAGAAGAAAAATTGTGGCCTCACTCGAATGACCTGGTCTCATACACAAACCTATATGTACGAAAGTGGTAAAAATAGAGACAACATAACATATATTATATCAAGAGAACATTTATTTGATTATTTTATTTCTCACTTAAGGAGCAGGTGAAAAAATAGATTAATTCCATGTAATACGTTTTTCCCACGTGTTTTTAAACTCGTTAAAGAAATATACTCCATCTGGGCTAATTTCACGCATACATTTGGATGTGCATGTTGCTTCATCCTTTGTGGAATCATAAATTACAAATTTATGTTGCACATTATTCCATTTAATGTCACACGAATAGAGAGTAGTTCCACCAGAGATGGCTTGGAAAGACCATTCTACAATTTGTCCACTGTGCATTGTTTTTTCTCCAATATCATTATTTGTTGATCTACAATGTAGAGTGAGAACGGTGTCAACTTTCAAATCATTTTCAACATGCACCGTTGTCGTCTTAACATTCATCTGTCCTACTCCTAATCGGCAATCCACATGGCCAGCTGTCGTGATCACCAATACAACAAAAATAATCAAGACATTCATCATCATATTTTTTACTCAACACTTAACTCTATTCAAATTTAATCAAGTATAATGCACTATCCTACACTATGTATCTATTTATAGGCCACCACCAAAAGCATTACAATAAAGATTGGTTAAAAAGTTTCATCTCTTTGACGGATAAATCTTCTTTTGTAGTCAAAGTTTTTTTTTTATCGGTAAGATAGTCAAATCTTTTCATTGTTGATTACTTCTTTTTTATAATAATATTTACTAATATAGCATATTAATAAGGTCATAAAATCATATTATAAACATGCAGGTATTAAATATTAGTAATAGACAAAAGTGAAGTTGACTCACTGATTAATGTTTTCATTTTTTAAGGGTGTGAAAATAGGATGAATTTGTTAATTAACCTTTTTAAACTTGCCATTTTTGTTGGCTTGAGTCGGAGTTTTTAAGTACCACGATTTATTGCAGTCAGCAAAACAACGCAGTCACACGCAGTCGCACGTAGTCACACAACATCTTTGGTATTAAATTTTGTAGATGATATTTCAATTTGAGAATCAAGCATAGTTGAACACTTTACGTGTATGAATGTGTTTGTTTCTACTGATCAACATGCTATATACAACTAGAAGCATTCCTTCCAAATCAATCGATTCAAAATACAAATGATTTGGCTATGACCCAAATCAAATCTGAAGCAAAAAATTTATACACGTTGAAGAATTCTGATGGGCAAAAAGAGGGTAATAGTTTTACTATTTGGAAGAAATTTGGTGTTAAATCTGATTGCAACTTTGAGATATTAATCAACAAGTAGCGGTGGAGGTTTTCACTTGTTTGCGTTATCAGTTTATTAACAGAGAAGAAAGATGCAACGGGAGATTAGTTCATAACGTGTCTGATGTGGATTAAGTAATCCACCAGGCATAATTCTATTGGAGAACAGTTATAATAGTATCTAGGGAACTCTTTATAAGTTTCTTCCTAATGTTAATCTATTTAACAAAATTTGTATAATTGTATTTACGATAGGTGAGATTACAATTATACAAACCAATAATGTCTATGCTTAAGAGAATATGCTAAAATAATATCATCCATAAACGATTGTATTTAATTTACTCAACTTCGGTCATATTCAAATCAAATAATAGAAAGACATGCTTAACAATATTTTAAATTAGCTCTTCAAAAAAAAAAAAAAATTAAATTAGCACGTCATAAATATGACTTTAGAATTTATTTATATGAAATAGTATAATAACAAGAGTTATTATTTATAATACAGTGTGTCAACTAGTTTTCTATTTTATCCAGTAGAACTCTTAGAATAATTTTTTTTTTTTTAAAGTATGCCAATTTGCCAAATAACCAGAATATAATAAATATTTGGCATTAAATAAAATTTTAGTATCCCAATCGCCTGATGCCTGGCTTAGTTCTTGAATTATTTATTTGAAAATGGCCAAGTTTAAGAAAAAGAATTGGACTGTGGCACCATAAAAGCAATGGGTTTAACCCGGTTGTTGCTGGCGATTTTGGTACGGATCTAATCGACTTTGAGAGAAGAAAAAAATCCGTATATCAATTTGAAGAATTATTGAACCATTCAAAGATTGAGAAAATAGGGTTCTTTGCAAATCCTAATTGAAAAACAGTTTCGTATGCCATTTAAAATGAAGGATACACTGTTCAGTTAATTTCAGGCCAAAACAGTGATATAGGATAGATTTCAAAATTGCTTACGGCAAAAATAAATCAACTCAGATTCATCAATGTTGTTGCAGCCTGTAGGACATAAATAATTATGATATAAACAACAACAAAACAAGCAACATTACATTTACCATTGACGATACATCGATCTACTGTTTTGGAGACTACGATCGATTAATTAACAAAATAGGATTGATGAACAATAGTTAACAACAATACACAATTAACCGATCAACAATTAAGAATAGCCATAAAAAGTATCTATTGATAAAAGTTTTAGTGTTTAGCCAATGGTCACTATATACAAGTAGGAATGAATAAAGAAATTGTGTACCTTTGAACTAGGTTGATGAAGGATAACCGCCGACAACACCGACAATGAGAGGATACCTTCATTCCCTTTAGCTTTACACGTTGTTCAGAATATTACCTCTCATTTGGCTTAGTTCAATCACTTAAATTCAATAATTGATTATTCTCAATCCATAATTGATTAATTAAATAATTAATCCAACAAGTTGATCATAGAATTATACTAATTTGAATGAGTGGTCATACAAGAAAGGATAAACCTGACATGGTAGGAATGTATTTTGAAGAAAGTTGGAGTGACATCTATTTAAGAAAAAATTTGTTTTTTATTTAAATATTTTTTTGTTGATGACATACAGATTATAGTAAATTAAAACATACCACGAGCTGAAATTATGTGGTGACTCTTTTTATTGGCTTAATAATAGTTTTGGTCCTCTAAATATCAGGAAGTTGCGATATTGACCTCTAACAAAATAAAATACAATACAGTCCCCCATGAGTACTGCCCTTTTGTAGTTTTGGCCTCCCATGCCAATTTTGACCAAGTCAAAGCTGACGTGGCCGACACATGTGTAATTTTTTTAATTAAAAAAATAAAATAAATAATTACACATGTGGCCGCCACGTCAGCATTGACTTGGTCAAAATTGGCCTGAGACCAAAATTGTAAAAGAGGTCGTATTTAGAGAGTTGAATTGTATTTTATTTTGTTAGAGAGTCAAAATTGCAACTTCTTAATACCTAGGAACCAAAATTGTTATTAAGCCCCAAAGAAGTCACTGAGGAGGCGTTCCAACTACATTAGAATATTCCAGTCGCACACATAATTATTCAAACATACTAGAATGACACTGTGCCACAACATGAAACATAAATCATAACAGGGGTACTAAATTGAGTTAATAATATAGTAGCTAACACATAACAAAGACACTTTAATAGAGACACATTGTCAGGTTGGTATTGGTTGTTGATTCATAACTGGATGAGGGACCTGATAAAACCAAACTATCATGATCCCCATTTTCGACGGCTTGTCCTTATTGATACTTGAGACTATGAGTGTGCCAAGACGAATATCACAATGGATCTATACATGCACCGATCACACTTAGTTGGAAATGATTATTATTTGAATACAAGGTTGTCAAAATTGGGATTTTATTTAAAGTCGAAATGAAGAGAGAAAAACTGAAAATCGTAAAATCGCAATCAAAATCGAAGGATTTTACTCAAATATTTATATAGAACCAACATAAGAAATCGTAAAATTCCAATCAAAAGCGATGGATTTTACCAAATAAAAAGTAGGGTTAATTAAGTAAATGGTCCTTATAAATATTCAGAATTTTGTTTTTAGTCCCTACAAAATAAAATCACACTTTTTAGTCCCCATAAAATTTTCCATCAACATTTTTAGTCCCTATAAAAAATTTCCATCAACATTTTTGGTCCCTAAAATGCTTAAGAAATCACAGGGACTAAAAAAGTGTGATTTTATTTTGTAGCGATTAAAAACAAAACTGTGAATATTTATAGGGATTAAAAACTTAATTAACCCTAAAAAATAATGGTAAATATATGTTATAAATCGTATATACTCATAAATGACTCAGTTTAAAAGTCACAAAATACTTATACATAAATGACTAAAAAAATTGACAAAATCTTTCAAAATCCTGCAATTTTGTATGGGTTTCACTATTTTGTGCGATTTTGATGCGATTTTACCAGGATTTTGCTTATTTTAGAATTCTGCTATAGATTTGAGTCATTGAAGGTAAATAAAGTTGTAAAATTCTGAATTTTAGAATTTAAATCGGGATTTTGACAAGAGAGTTTCAAGAGCAGCATTTCTACTTCATATCATGGTGTGAATTTATTACCTCTACTTCTTCCTATGTATAATGAAATTTATTTGGTTGTTGCTAAAAAAAAAATTGTGCCCTCTCTCAAATTATTTGATACCATACATAAACCATACACGCGAAAGTGGTAAAAATAGAGATAAATATAACATGTATCACATCATGAGAAAATTTATTTAATTATTTTATTTCTCACTTGCGGAGCAGACGAAAAAATAAATTAATTCCATGTAATACGTTTTTCCCAGGTGTTTTTAAACTCGTTAAAGAAATATACTCCATCTGGGCTAATATTACGCATACATTTGGATGTACATGTTGCTTCATCCTTTGTGGAATCATAAATTACAAATTTATGTTGCACATTATTCCATTTAATGTCACACGAATAGAGAGTAGTTCGACTGGGGTTGGCTTGGAAAGACCATTCTACAATTTGTCCACTGTGCATTGTTTTTTCTCCAATATCATTATTTGTTGATCTACAATGTAGAGTGAGAACGGTGTCAACTTTCAAATCATTTTCAACATGCACTGTTGTCGTCTTAACATTCATCTGACCTACTCCTAATCGGCAATCCACATGACCAGCTGCCGTGATCAACAATATAACAAAAATAATCAAAACTTTCATCATCATATTTTTTACTCAACACTTAACTCTATTCAAATTTAATCAAGTCTAATGCACTATCCTACACTCTGTATCTCTATTTATAGGCCACCACCAAAAGCATTAAAGCATTACAATAAAGATGGTCAAAAAGTTTCATCTTTTTGACGGATAAATCTTCTTTTGTAGTCAAAGTTCTTTTTTTCGTAAGATAGTCAAATCTTTCATTGTTGAATACTTCTTTTTTATAATAATATTTACTAATATAGCATATTAATAAGGTCATAAAATCATATTATAAACATGCAGGTATTAAATATAAGTAATAGACAAAAGTGAAGTTGACTTGCTGATTAATGTTTTCATTTTTTAAGGGTGTGAAAATAGGATGAATTTGTTAAATCAACCTTTTTAAACTTGTCATTTTTGTTGGCTTGAGTCGAAGTTTTTAAGTATCACGATTTGCTGCAGTCAGCAAAACAACGCAGTCACACGTAGTCATATTTCGGTGACCGTTGAATCAAGATTGAACACTATTGATTTGAGCTCGGTATTTTATTAATTAAACACTAAAAATTAAATCTGTTTTTTCTTAACCGTTTGATTAAGATCGGACGGCTAATAATGTCTCGACTCCATGAATGTGGACAAAAAACAACTGGAGTAAATCCTATTTTGGTTTTTAACCTCATTAACTTGTTTCATTTATTTTATTTTTAACATCAAAATAAACTTTATTGAAAGAAGGTGAGAAAATTACAAAATGTAACTTAAGACACCATTTGGATTTAAGTACAAGAAGAGGTACCTATCCCAAAAAAATAAAAATATCCCTACATTACGTATGTATTGACTACCGAGATAAAAAATGAGATTTGAAAACAATTCTTTTTGTGTGGGGTGGATTGTTGGGTATTTCAACTGGTTCGAGTCAATAGATAAGGAGTTAGAGGTCTTAGATTTAAATCTTAACAAAGTAGAAATACTAATCTTTTTTTCGTGGTGGCTAAAGTTCAAACCCCCGACCTTAGGTATTGATTTTCAACTAGTTTGAGTCAATAGATATAGATAAGGAGTTAGAAGTCTTAGATTTAAATCTAAACAAAGTAGAAATACTAATCTTTTTTTGGTGGTGGCCACGGTTCGAACGCTTGAACTTTTATATATTATGCATTGTCTTAACCAACTGAATTAAGTTCACGAGGACGTAAAAATACTAATCTAACAACTAATGACCAAGGTTTGTCGCTTCAAAAAGAAAACCATTCTTTTTTAATTTTATTTAATCCTATATTCTTTAGAGGGACGGAGTCTAAGACATCATATTTTTAGGGGAATCAAAATGATTATTTTTATTTAGTAGTTAATATTATATATATGTATATATTTCTTTTTAACTCGTTTTGATTTTGCAACAAAAAATACCAAAAGAATGACTTTTAAATAATTAAAAAGACATCACTTTATTAATTTGTTCAAGACACCAAAAATCTTAAGACCGATCATGTGCACACGTGCATGTATATAAAGTAACAGTAAATCTATAATGAAATTCATACATATATCTATTTTTGAACACATGCTCGTATTTATTCTGACACATTTTTTTTACTAACACGTGTTTAAATACTAACACATACTACAAATTGTCTAAAATTAATTAATGGGCAGTACCACCCCATGATGTGAATTGACCAAATTTTTTACCAGAATTGGTAAAACCAGTCACGAAATTATTAGAGGGAGGGTGTTAGTAACATGTGAAGAGTTGAAGAAGGAGTGGAGGAAGAGGAAGATGATGTTGCTGTGGTTTGTGACCAAATATATATTTTCGAATCGAATCTTTATTTTATTTTATTTAAATTTATGCAATCAAATCAAATCTACTGCCTAGGAAAAACAAAATAATTTATACACCCTAAATATTTACTTTATTGCTACATTGAGATTAACACAATTCTCGTAGATACGAACTTATTTTATTATTTCGATAGTTTTTGGTTCCCTTGTCAATTCTCTATCACCTAGCACTACTCACCTCCCTCCTCTCCTCTGGTTTTGATTCCTGCTCCACTTTGTCTTCTTTTTGAATCGTGAAAGTTTCACTTTTAGTTTGCTTCCTCGGCACCTCACATCAGCAAGCTTGCATTCTAACGCCACCGGATCATCCACCTCTTTAAACTTCACAAAACCAAATCTCTTTCCCATTTAGTAAGTTTCTTAGGAATAAAAACTTCCCCCACCCTTCCAAACTTGGCAAAGATCTCGCACAATTCCACTCTTTGAACCTCATCAGTAAAATTTGTGAAAAAGAATGATGTAGTTGTTTGGTCAAGATGATGAAAAGAAATACGTGAGCCACTCCCCTTTCCATTTCTCTCACTTTGTGTACCCTTAGATGTCCCAAAACCCCCCAGAGCTTCTCTCTCTTCTTTCTCTCTCATGCTTTTGCTATAATAGACTTGTGTTGTTTTATACTAAATGTATTTATATAGTAGTTAAAAATCATATTCAGAGATCCAAAGAAATCGGAGCTGACAGCGGTGTCTAATTTGCTTCTCTCACGCGAACTATATATTAAGTATATCATGACTTTAAGGGAACACAACAAATGCATTTTCATATACACATTGATAAGGCAATTGTTTTTTTTTTAGCCGGAGTTTGAACTCCGAACATTGCATATGTTATGCATTATTTATATTAACTGAATTAAATTCACAAGAATAGTTGTCTTTCTTTTAACTAAACACGTCAAGAGGGAAAAGACTTCCTCTCTTTTAATTCAAAATCAAGTTGCAGCTTATCAAAACTCAATACAACAAAGTAGAAGAAAAAGGGATTCAACCAAGTACCTAATGAAAATAAAGCATGCAAACGCAATTAAATAGAGGAGTGTAGTCATAGCTCCAATTAAATAAGTTTTTCATCCCTATAAATATAACGAATTTTGACTTTAGTCTCCAAAATATTAATTTGAATGTTTTTATTCTCACAAAAAAAATTGTTTTTGGTCTTTAATGGCCACTTTAGATTCATTTGAATGTCAATATTATAACTCTTTTATGTTCAAGTTGTATTCATGTTATGATTGTTTATTATGTTCAACATTTATATGTATATTATGTTAAAAAAATGTCAAAAACATGTCAAAATTATATCCATTAGGGACCAAAAATAAAACAAAAATTTTGTGAGGATGAAAACATCTCATTTTATTTTTTAGAGACTAAAATCAAAATTTAATATGTTAACAGGGAAAAAAAACTTATTTAACCTTAAAATTTATTAGCTTGCCAATATAAACAAAATTATTCAGGACATCCAAATTGTGTGCTAAAATCCATTACTACAATTAGATTCATTCTCTCTAGTTGGAATGTTGCATAGAAATAACTGGTATACAACTGCTATTATTTGTTCTACAAGGAGCAGACCAAATTAATTAAGAGTTAGTTTCTGATTATGATACTAAAGAAGCAGTCGAGTATTTGTATCACTTTTATTTGGATAGTGATGCTAATAGTTTGATATAGCAAACCATTATTAATTATTTAAGTTCTTCATTTTTATCTATGGAACTTATCTTACTACTTTTATGCTTTGATGTAGGATCTATCTACTGCAGGGAAAGGAATAAAAAGTAGTCTCATTACTCACTATACTCTCAAAGTGAGTTCCATAAGATAATTGGTAGTTCAAGCTCATCTTATGACTTTTCTGATGAGTTAAAATTAAAAAGAAGTCTTATGGAATGGCAATAGAGACCAAAAAATAAATAAAAAAAGGACAGCAAAAATCTTTACACAGTCTAATATTAACCGAATGACCAAGTTGTTCGAATTTTTTTAAGGGATCCAAGATGTTTGATGTCATTAGAAATCAGAGTGTTTTTTTCAAAATTTAAAAAGATAATTGTTCGACCTCTACAAATTCATGAGACAAATTGATGATTTATTCAAAATATCGCGTATGATCAAATGAATAAAAAATCTAATTCATTAGTATAAAAATAGATAGATAAATATTAGGCTAAAATGGATATAATTAATATTTATTTTTCCCTTGAGTTACATGTAGAAAACAGCTTAAAGCTTTTACCATGCATATCTTTTGTCCCACGAGTTTCTATTCTGATTATAAAAATAGGCTCCATCAGTTCTAAGAATTCTCCAACATTTGGAAATACACAAATCTTCATCCTTCTTAGCATCATAAATTACTACGTTTTTTGTCACACTGTCCCATTGGAGGACGCACGAATACAAAGTTGTGCCACGAATGTTTGCATGAAAAGACCATTCTGTAATTGCACCTTGATAAAGATAACGGTCGCCAAGATCATCGTCACTTGATTTACAATGCACATGAACAATCTTGCCCATATCATCTGTAATACGTACTGTTGTCTTTGTGGGACTCCAATCTACATGTTGACCCTGTGTAGGGACTGTAATTGTTGCAATAATCACCAACATGATAGTGATTAAGGCTAAGGATTTCGACATGTTCTCCAGAAAATGAATCAATCTTTCTAAGTTCTATGTATTTTTCACTCTCTACCATATACTTATGCAAATGAGTCTAAGTTTGCTACAATTTAAATACTTGATTTTGTGACATCACTTTTCCTAGAAATATTGGTATTGAAATTGAAATTTGTAAAAATATCTGATCAAAAGTTGCATGACTTCATCTCATCTAAAGTTGTCCTTGTTCAAATAATATTTTTGTTGTCTTACCTACTAATATTTTAGTGTGACATATATTAATTATTTTATGTAATTATTGTCATTACCTTTCTTATTTGTATGTTATTTTTGTCTGTTCCTATTTATATGATTACGTTTTGCTGAGTCAAAAAAGACAACGTTTTTGCTTCTTTTTTATTTTAATTTTTTGTGTATTTTATTCTTTTTATTTTGTTTTGATTTATTTAATTGATATTTTTATCAATTACCTTGTAATTTGTATTATTTGTTAGAGGATCTATTAGCTTGTAAAAGTTAACATTTACTAATAATATTTTTATGCATTCATGTAAAATTTAATTTTATAAATATTTTATTGGATTAAATGGATAAAAAAATCGATATCAAAAGATGGTTTAACTCAGGATATTTTGTTAGAAATTCTGTGTTTGATTATTTATCGAGTTTCATGTAATTTATGGAGCTCTTATTCAATGGAGAACAGCTATAAATCTCATCATTTCTAATGTAGCCTCGTCAGGAAATTTCTCAAGAACTTCTGGTCACTGCTCTATTCAAGATTTTTCAATTTTGAAGCATTTCAACATAAAAGTTCACCCTCCTAATGCTCCATTGATCAAAGAAGTTATTTGGTCCCCTCCAAATCACAATTGGGTTAAGTGCAATACAGGTGGAGCATCAATTGCTAACCAAATGCAATCATCCTGTGGGGGCATTTTTAGAAACTCAAAATCTGATTGCTTAGGTTGCTTTGCTAGCAACTTAGGGCCTGGTTCAGCTATCTTAGCAGAATTTTGTGCAGCCATGACAGCCATAGAGATTGCAGATGAGAAAGGTTGGACAAATTTTTGGTTAGAAACAGATTCCAAAGTGGTTATGCTTGCTTTCTCCTCTTCTTTGTAGTTCCTTGGTGCATAAGTAACAGATGGGCTAACTGTTTGTATAAAACCAGGTTAATGAATTTCATAGTTAGTCACATATATAGGGAGGGAAACACTTGTGCTGACTTTCTAACTAACATTGGCTTAACAATCACTGACACAATGTGGTGGGATAGTGTTTCTCTTGGGATTGGGCAGGAATTGATTAGAAACAAGTTAGGTCTTCCTAACTATAGATTTGTAAACTTTTAAGGATTGGCTTTGGTTTGGTCCTGCAATCTATTTCTATTTTTTACTCTTTTTCTCTTGATATAATATTTTGGTGATGCTTTGCATCACTTGTTTAAAAAAAAAAGTGTTTCACGCTTGATATATTGTTTGGTGTATATTTATGATTATGTATTATGTGCTATTACGGATTATAATTATGAAGTGAAAACATTTTATCATGAGATTCTTGTAAAATTATAAGGACACAAATACACATTAACTATAAAAAGCAGTCGAGTATTTGTATCACTTTTATTTGTGATAGTGATGCTAATAGTTTGATATAGCAAACAATTATTAATTATTTAAGTTCTTCTTTTTTATCTATGGAACTTGTCGTACTACGTTTATGCTTTGATGTAGGATCTATCTACTGCAGGGAAAGGAATAAAAAGTAGTCTCATTACTTACTATACTCGTTACTGACTATACTCTCAAAGTGAGTTCCATAAGATAATCGGTAGTTTGAGCTCATCTTATGACTTTTCTGATGAGTTAAAAATTAAAAAGAAGCCTTATGGAACGGCAATAGAGACTAAAAAATAAAATAAAAAAAGGACAGCAAAAATCTTTACACAGTCTAATACTAACCGAATGGCCAAGTTGTTCATATTTTTTAAGGGATTCAAGATGTTCGATGTCATTAGAAATCAGAGTATTTATTTTATCTATTTTCAAATTTTAAAAAGATGATTGTTCGTACTCTACAATTTCATGAGGCGAATTGATGATTTATTAAAATATCGCATATATGACCCAATGAATAAAAAATCTAATTCATTAGTATAAAAATAGATGGTAGCTTCTGCACCCTTGACACCATTTCTAAAGCTTGGTGGTGGAATACACCCTATTGCAGTAGGTACTATTTGGAGGCGCCTGGTATCCAAAGTTGCTATGAAAGGAGTTGGTAAAGATATGGCTAGATATCTCAATGACATTCAGTTTGGTGTTGAGGTTTCAGGTTGGGTGGAGGTCATTTTGCACAGTGTCAATAGAGTGTTGAACTTGCGTCATGGAGATGGTTCCTTGACTATGCTTACAGTAGATTTCTCAAATGTCTTCAACTTGGTAGATAGGTCAGCATTGCTACGTGAGGTGAGATTGAGATGCCCATCTATTTCTTTATGGGTTGAGTTTCTTTATGGCCAGGCAGCGAGGTTATACGTTGGCGATGGGCATAGGGGTGTTTGCGGTGCGATTCGGCTCGGTTATGAGGCAAAACTTGAACCGATCCAAAAAATAAAATATGTGTGGTTCGGCTTAGTTCGGTTGGTGCTAAAAAATATATTCAAACCGATCCGATCCAATTTAACGCGGTTTAATTTGGATCGGTTTTCGGTTATCTAAATTATAAACAAGTGATGGCAATGTTCTTATTAAAAATAAATTTTGAGAGAAGCTTTTCCTCTGTTGTACACATATAAAGTATAAGTACGATTTATAGTAATTTCTTTTTTTCTTTCATATATTTGCTTTTCCTATTAAGTGAACAAGCAAATTTGAGGTGTTTAATTCATTCACTCACCAATGACATTTGATGTTTAATTCATTCACACGTGTTTAAGAATTAGATAGTCCATTTCTTAATCTGCCAACACTCCAAACACTAATCAAAAGTTTCTTTAATAGTTGCTATTTGTTTTTATTGTTACATGTTACACAAGGTTGTTTATAATTACATGATATTTGCTTAATAAATTGCTATAAGCTATATAATTATATGAAAGAAAAAGTTGTTGCACATGTATACCGAATGTTTGCAACAACTTATACATACACAGTATGTAATATATGGAAAAAATTCCTACAACTTATAGAACACCTCAAATTTGCTTGTTCACTTAATAGGTACCACTCTTTCCTTTTACAATTCCTTAATTCTCACTCACATCTTAGTAAACTAATCAAAATCAAAAGTCTTTGTTGAAGCCAAATATGTAGCCAACAAAATTAAATGAGGCACTAAAACTTTCAATCAAGATACAATGATTGAAAATCTGATTATTTTTTTCTACACAATGTTGACTATTTTTTATGCTTATGATGAACATGAATTAGTGGTAAAACACCTGATTAGAATCAGAGTTGTAATACAAAACAGACGAACCCTGTAAAGAACAGACGAGACCCTGCTATTGGATACCCTGCTATAGTGTTGCTTGATTTTGCAGCAAGCAGTCATTCAATTGACATCAAAGTAGAAATATGAAAAAAGGCTTGTCTGCTTGTTAGTTGGCTAGTTGTGTTGGTAATTGGTGAGTTATTGAAGAGTTTAAGAACAAATGGTAATGGACCGGTCTAGAGTAGTAGAAGAGTCCAGTAACATTATAATAAATGTGGTTCAATTTGGTTCGGTCCTTAAGTTATAAACCGAAAACAAAACCAAACTAGTCGGTTTTTTTATCTATATGGCCCAAACACATCCAAAAAAATCAATTTTTTGTGGTTTCCGGTTTTTTTGGGTCGGTTGGCGGTTTTTTTTGGATCGGTTTGGTTCTGAACACCCCTAGATGGGCTTATTATGTATGATACTAGAGTGCAACAAGGTGGCCCATTAGGGCCGCTCCTTTTCTCTCTTGTGTTACACCCTCTTATTCCTCAGATCAGAGATAGTTGCAAGCTTCTTCTTCATGCTTGGTATCTTGATGATGGGACTCTTGTAGGGGATTCAGGGGTAGTGGCTAAAGCGCTAGACATCATTCGTGTTTTTGGACCAGAATTCGGCCTGGTATTGAATATCTGTAAGACTGAGATCTTTTGGCCTTCATGTGATGGTAATCAGCATCGCAAGGGGTTGTTCCCTGTGGATATTGGGAGGCCGACTTTGAGGGTGGAATTGCTTGGAGGGGCTGTTAGCCGAGATAAAGGTTTTATCGAGGGGTTGGCCATGAAGAGAGCTTTCAGGGTTGTTGAGTTAATACACCTTTTTCCACAGTTACGAGATCCTTAGAGTGAGCTTCTTCTACTTCGATCATGCATGGGTATCGCCAAGCTTTTCTTTGGCCTAAGAATGTGTCAACCGATTCACATGGAGGAGGCGGCTATGTTGTTTGATAAAGAGCTTCATGGAGCGGTTGAGGATATTGGGGTTTACGGAGGTCCTTTCTTTGGGGACCTTCAATGGAGTTTGGCTTCTTTACCTATTAGGTCTGGGGGGTTGGGTTTATACTCAGCAGTAAAGGCTTCCTCGTACGCTTTTGTGACTTCTAGCGCGCAGTCTTTGGTGCTACAAGATCATATTTTGAGAGACAGTAGGATATGTGGTATAGACTCGAATTTTGATAATGCTTTGGATGGTCTTCGCGGTACGATTCCAGATTTTAACGTTACCAGTTTTACTTGTAAAGACACCGTCCCTCCTAAAGCACAACATGTTTTGGCGAGTGCTCTTTTTAGTAAAATTGTTCAAGATATGGAAGTTAAGTTTGACATGACCACTAGACATAAGGCAGATTTTGGATGTTTGCAAGCTGCACATGTTCAAGATTTTCTTCTAGCTATCCCAATTGATGGTTAGGTCAGCATATGTCACCAGTGGAGTATTGTCCTGTCCTTCGATATCAACTTATGATTCCACTATTTCCTATTGATGAGGTGTGCCCTGTTTGTCGTAAGATGTGTCTGGATACTTTTGGGGAGCACGTCGTTCATTGTAAGGAGCTTCCCGGCTTTAAGTACATGCATGACTTTGTTAGGGATGTGCTTTTTGATATATTCAGGCGAGCGGGAGTATCAGTGAAGAAGGAGGCGCCTGTGAACTTTCTGACTGACCCACTAGATAGGAGATCGACACTTAGGCCTACGGATGTTATGGTGTACGGAAGGGTTGGAGGAAATCAAGCATGGGTGGACTTGACTAGGTTTTCACCACTTGTGGGTTTAGGGGTCGGGGCTTTTACAGTAGGACAAGCAGCCCTAAAAGTTGTGTCAAGCAAAGTGGCCAAACATGAGAAAACGTGTTCTGACAATCAACATGTTTTTATACCATTTTCTTTTGACACCTTCGGCTTCCTAGCATCAGAGGTTGTTGACCTTCTACATGGAGTCCAAAGGGTTATGCATATCAATGTTTACGAGGATTGATTTTGTCATCCAAAAAGGTTTAGCAACGTAGCTTGTTGCCTGCTTGCCTCCTATTCATGTGCAAGTAATATCGATAGTATAATAGGTTATTTTTGAATTTTTGAAAGAAAAAAAATAGATAGATAAATATTAGGCTAGAATGGATATAATTAATTAATATTTTATTTATTTTCACTTGAGTTACATATAGAAAACAGCTTATAAAGCTTTTACCATTCATATCTTTTGTCCCACGAGTTTCTATTCTGATTATAAAAATAGGCTCCATCAGTTCTAAGAACTCTCCAACATTTGCTAATACACAAATCTTCATCCTTCTTAGCATCATAAATTACCACGTTTTTTGTCACACTGTCCCATTTAAGGACGCAAGAATACAAAGTGGTGCCACGAATGTTGGCACGAAAAGACCATTCTGTAATTTCACCTTGATGAAGATCATGGCTGCCAAGATCATCGTCTTTTGATTTACAATGCACATCAACAACAGTGCCCATATCATTTGAAATACGTACCGTTGTCTTTGTGGGACTCCAATCTACATGTTGACCCTGTGTAGGGACTGTAATTGTTGCAATAATCACCAACATGATAGTGATTAAGGCTAAGGATTTCGACATGTTCTCCAGAAAATGAATCAATC
>Ga0315915_1004894_pt1 | contig 16776 bp, 6 predicted proteins | sample MpolbnodulesMG_FD_207738 | JGI IMG/M metagenome (GOLD analysis project Ga0315915, IMG submission 207738) | Medicago polymorpha root nodule microbial communities from Los Angeles, California, United States - branched nodules | ecosystem: Host-associated > Plants > Roots > Nodule | place: USA...
ACATTCTTTTGTTTCAAACATCATAAATTGAGTTGTTTCCTTCTTATTTTTATTAACTCATTTATGGATGTGTAAGAACTATAATTCGAACCTTCATTTTAGTTATAACTCAATGATATAGTGGTGTCCATCATCTCAAAAAGACAATAATGTAGGAGTACGGACACTCACATTTTTAGAATTTTTCTTCTCTAAAACTCAATGCAATATTTTTATGAAGTCTCAACTTAAAATACTTTCAGAAGGTATGCAAATGAGCAGAACAACTGCATATGTTTATGGTATTCAACATATTATAAGCAAATCTAGAAGATTTAGAAGACAAGACACTTCTGCTAAAAGAAAATAGAAAAAGATACATTCAGATTGCAGGCAAGCAAAGTTATTCGCTGGTTAGATTATATAGGAGAGCCATCAAAAACAGCTTATACAGGAGAAGTGGCAATGCTCCTAATCCTTCTTGAATGCCTAACCGGAGTAACTATCTCCTCTCCACCGCGTCCCTGTAAAAAGAATATGATGAAACACATTAGAAACAATTCAACATGTTAACCGTTAACAAAGATAAAATGATTATTCAATTAACAATCAACAATACTCACCTTTGGAATTTTCTCACACACTGTTAGGCTTTCATAGGATGGTGACCTCAAGGAGTAATAACTTCCCCACAAGCACCCCTATATCTGTTTGTTTTTTATATTTGGGCAAACCTATTGAACTCTTGCTGCAATTACTTAATCTATGCTATTCAACAATTCAAGCAATTACGCACCATGGATGAAACTGAAACTTATTGGACCAAACTCAAATATCATAAATTAGTAATAATGAATTGCTCAATATCTATCTAGTACTAATAATCATTCTTTACGGAATGAAATTATTATGGATAATAAATTTAAAGTGTTTTAAGTGGTTTGAGTGTTAGATTGGTTGCAACTATCCTAGTAACATACAATTGCCCACGCGTCACATCTTGAGAAGAATCCCATCACCTTCACTCATTGTCTTGATAAGCCAGCTAACCTTAGAAGATATTTTGCTTTACTATATCTCTGCAATGAAAATTAAACCAGTCATTCTCATTATTCACAATATGTCCTACAATGTTCTCTTTATTCAAAATTTCCACTCATAGTAATTAGGAGAATATGATTGCAAAAACAACCAATCCAATCCTCTCTCCATTTAGTTATTCAAATTGAAAAATGTGTGTCACCCTCCAATTCTTTATTCATGTGACTTTACAGCAGAAAAATTTCATGAACAACTTTCTAAGGCACTAATCAAATATTTCAATTGCGGTCTTTTAATTGGATGAGATTTGAACCTCGTAAATATATATTTTTATTTGCGAGGTTGATTAAAGGAAATAAAAATATTTGGTATCATTAAATGACAGCGTGAATAAAAATATTTGTGAGGTTGTGATGATTAAACGATATTGAAATTAAATATATAAGTGATAAAAAGATAATAAAATTCCTTTAAAAAAAGGTAATAAAATTAAGGGTTAATAGGTCTTTACCCCCCTGTAAAATATTTTTTTTGATTTACCCCCCTGTAAAATATTTTTGTTTTAATTTACCCCCCTAATAGGCCAAACAAAAACGAAAAATTCTTGAAAAAAAAAATTGGTTTTTGTTTGGCCTTTTAGGGGGGTAAATCAAAACAAAAATATTTTACAGGGGGTGAATCAAAAAAAATATTTTACAGGGGGGAAAACCGGAAATGACCTATATTACAGGGGGTAAAGATCTATTAACCCTAAAATTAAATGGAACCTCCTTAAAAAAAATTAAATGAAACGGTTCAAAAAAAATTAAATGGAAGAAAAAACATATTGATATATAATATTAAAAAAATAAAAGAAAAGGTTCCTAGCGTGAATTAAAAAGAGGTGCTTGTGAAATAAATTGTCGAGAAGTAGTTTTTTAAAGAAACATTCAACAACTTTCGGCCAAAGCTCATTCCATTCAATTTTATGCATTAAAAAAATACTTTTTTTAGTAAGTACTTAATTGATATTGTGTTTGGCCTAACTTCTCCTTAAAAATATAGAGAAGTTGGAAAAAAAGGTGGGTCAAACGATACCTTAATCTACCACAACGGCAATGTAGAAACAACTGAATTTGGCAATGTAGAAGCAACTGAATTTGGGAGAAAAAATTGAGAAATAGTTAAAAACATAAAAATTGGAAAATAATTGGACCGTGATAAGATGAACCATTTAGATAAGCCCAGTGATAGGTCACTTTCCTCAGCCGTTTAACTATTTAAACGTCATTTCATCAGACGGTTAAACATTTTGAACAACACGGTGAAAACATAAAGCTAGATGGAACGAGAGTAGTCAATCCTCTCATACTTGTTGGCTAAATACTCTCTCTTATTAATGATATGCTATAATTTATATTCAGTGATCCGTGGCTAAATACTAAAACTTTTATCATGTTTTGCTGTGAATTTCTTTTAATTAACAGCATGTAAATAATTAATCCATAACAGGGAGACAACAATTGTAATTTTTTTTAAAGAAGCAAAGGAAATTTTATTAGTATAAAAAGCAAACCCGCAACATAAGTTATGTTTCTCATGATAGGATCACAGTATGCAAGATTCATCTTCCAAAATGCCGTCAAGGAAAAACCAAGTTCATACCTCCAGCCATCAAAGGAAGACAAGAAAATCCGCCAGGCCTTCAGAGAAACTCAATTATCTGGGCTGATGAAGGAAACTGATCAAGTAGCAGGCACGAGAGGAAACTTGCAACTTAGGATCTCGCTCCAAGTTACTAATGATTCGCCGGACAACGATAGAAGATGTAAGCAAAGACACCTTCTAAAGGTTCAAAGACACGGATTAGGATTTTGAGATACGACCAAAAATGCACAATGAACACATCCTCACATAATTGTAATTAATTATAATTTATATTAATGAAATGTCTATTCAATTCTTAACTTAGACAACAAGCACACCCATGAATCGGTTGTGGGTTCAAATCCCATTTTTGACAAATTTTTTCAATAAAGAAATGAGTATTTTGGGACAACCTCCTTCTTATTTTATATTGGACAAAAATAATAGAGAAAAAAAAAATTAAATAGTGATGAAGTGAGAATAATAAGATTACAAGAGAGAGTTGCTCAAAAGTGAATCAAAATAGTTGTGCAAATATCATTTGTTAAAGAATAAAGACAAACAAGCATTCATGCCAAAAATAAAGAGTAAACAAGCATCAATCAATTATATGAGATAATAAGGACAAAATGAGAGACGTTGTGGTAACAAGGTGACAAAATATACTCATCATACTTGCTCGACATTTACAAAATACATCAATGAAGACAACATATATCAATACCTAAAAAAAAAAAAAAGAAAAAAGACAGCATACATCAATCAATTATAATGGGAGACAAGGGTAACAAATGAAACATCGTCGTGCTAAAGGTTTGGAAAGATTACACTCATAATGCTAATATACTAAAAGGAAAATGTTTGTTTTATACTCCTTTAAAAAATTATAGATATAAGATAAAGTTTTAAATGAGAGTAAGAAAATATGAGATGTTGAAATATAATAGTTGATTCTTCCTTAAAAAAATAATAATAGTTGGTAATAAAAATAAGCATGAAGGAAATTATAGATTTGGAAAAAAGCAACAAAGACGTTGCGTGTTATATTAATTATTTAATTAATTAACTATGAATCGAAATAATAAATTACTTATATATATATATATTAGGGTTAAATATGTTTTTTTGATTCTTATAAATATGTCAACTTTTTGTTTTAGTCTCTTTAAAAAATTTCTTCAACTTTTAGTTCTCAAAAGTTTTCCATACACTTTTGGTCTCTCCTTTTAAGTCAACTCATATGTAAAATTCATATTCTTAAATAAAATTTTGCAAATAAGTTTATAATATTATAGGAATATTTAAGAAAAAACTAGAATTTTTTAACAAAACATGAATTAAATAGAAATTTTTATATTTTTGGTTGTTAAAAAATCATATTTAATTCATGTTTTGTTAAAAAATTCTAATTTTTTTGAAGATATTCTTACAATATTATACACATTTCTGCACAATTTTATTAAAAATACAAATGCTACGAGTTGACTTCAAAAAATGGTCCAAAAATGGTGATTGAAAATTTTATAGGGAACTAAAATACAAAACCGGCTTGTAAGGAAAATTTTAGCGGAACTAAAATAAAAAGTTGATAAATATATAAGGACCAAAAATATATTTAACCCTATATTATATCATTATAGAATATGATTATTGGGAAAAACCCAAGTCTTACATCGGATTGATAAGACTCTTGAGAAGAGTTTATAAAGAGGAGACAATCTTCACCTTACAGGCCGATTTTGTAAAAATGAGTTTGACCCCAAATTTAGGCCCAACCACGATTTCCAACATGGTATCAGAGCGAGTTTATAAAGAGGAGACAATCTTCACCTTACAAGCCTATTTTGTAAGAATGAGTTTGACCCTAAATTTAAGCCCAACCACGATTTCCAACATGGTATCAGAGCTTAACACTCATTGTTGGTGAATAGTTTGGTTGAACTATGTTTCTAAATATACTATGATGGGTTGTATCATATCATCATATTAAAGTCCAACTAGAGGTCCGTGCCATGCATCAATTATTTAACTATTTAAAAGTTGTATTATTAGACGGTTAACGATGTGAAGAAAACCTAGACGGTAAAGAGGATAGTCATCCTCTCGTACCCGCGCTCTCTATCACCGACTATTTCTTTAATCATAATTAAAGATATGTCGTTCACGGTCTATCTTTGATAATGTAAATATGTTATAATTTGACATCTCTCAACTTTTATTTTTCAAAAAGTTGCGATAATTTTTATTTATGATTATTGACTATATTAAATTCTAATACCACTTCCTGATGAAAGTGGGCTTTGAGAAAAGTATATAACTGAGTAAATTGAAGGTAATTGTATTTCGTGTTGAACAAAATGGTTTTAACTCACTACTAAAAAAACAAAAATTAGTGAGAGATATTTAGTGAGGGAAAACGTGAAATCCCTCTCTAATTCCGTCACTAAATTTTGCGACTAAGGAATTTGTGAGGAATTTCATTTTTTCCGTCACTAATTTCCCTCGCTAATTTTGCATTTTCTAGTAGTGACTTTGTGGAGGAAATGAGAGCAAGCTTGCATGTGTTCTACGCTCTCTCTCTTCTCGTTAATGGAAAGCCTTGACGAGGAGATATTATTATTCATATTATTTTTTTAAAATAGGCTAAGAAAATGGAACCTCTTGATCCATTCATATTCTTGATTTTGGGATGAAAATTACTTTTCTCACGTCAAGTTCTGTTTAAAAGTACATGAAAAATATCATTTTACCCTTAACTGCAGTTAATTATCGTTCGGTAATCGAGTTGTATTTAACTACCGATGAGTTAGCTGCACTTTGCAGTTCATGGCAGAGCATCAATTGTGATATTGCATGTTTCGGTCGAAAAATCAAAATAAATTGAGACTTATTCGGAATGCTATGGAACTTTACAGATCCTCTATATGTTTATTTTGTAGAGCTGTCTACAAAAAAAATCAGCTCAAAATTCGATTTCTAGGTCGATGTTTTGGTTTCTTGAGTTTTTGACGCATTAAAAATTCATATTTATTTCGTCCCTTGTTGGAAAATTCGAATTTATTGTGGGATATGATGTTTTATGTCCTAAACATTCGTGCATAAAATAATAAAAAAATTCAACCTCTAGGTCACTTTTCCGTACGCACACTTGGAAAAAATTGCGATTTTGCATGGTTCGGTCGAAAAATCAAAATAAATCAAGGCTTAGTCGGAATGCTACGGAACTTTGCATATTCTCTATATGTATTTTTATTGAGGTGTATGCAACAAAAAAAATCTCAAAATTTGATTTTTTTGTCGATGTTTTGATTTCTTGAGTATTAGGTGTGTTAAAAATTCACATTTAATTTGTCCCTTGTCGAGAAATTCAAATTTTTTGGGAGATGTTGTTTTTATGTCCTAAACATGCGAGCAAAAAATTGTGAAAAAATACAACATTTAGGTCACTTTTCTGGATACGCACTTGGGAAAAAATTGGGATTTTGCGCGTTTTGGTCGAAAAATAAAAATAAATCGAGACGTCGTCGGAATATTGCAGAACTTTGCAGACACCTTTATAAAAGTACATATAGAGGATCTGCAAAGTTTTGTAGCATTCTGAATAAGCCTAGATTTATTTTGATTTTTCGACTATTGATGCTCTGCCAAGAACTATACTCAAGTGCAGCTGATCCAACTCAGCTGGCTCAACGGTAGTTAACTATAACTCGCTTACCGAACAATAGTAAACAACAATTGAAGGTAAAATAGTATTTTCCTTGTGTTTTTAAGCAAAAACTTGATGTGAGAAAAACAATTTTCTTATGGCATAGGGACTGATACGGATTGTTAAACAAGAAGCCTTATTGGGAGACTCTAAAGGGTACTAGGTTTATGATTCTATTTCATTTCCGCAAATGAAATTCACAAATGATACCATATTTTTATGTGAAGCTAGTTGGAATAACTTGTGGGTGGTGAAATTTATTCTTCAGGGTTATGAACTTTTTTAAGGTCGGAAAGTAAACTTCCTCAAAAGTCATGTAATGTGAGTTAACGACTTAACGTTGAAGAAAGGTTTACAAGGATACATGCAATTTTTTTGTCTTGTACCATTGTATCATTCATAGATTTATTTTATTTTATTTTAATAGCAAAGACTAAAACAGAGAAAAATCAAAATAAATCTATGCTTATTCCGAATGTTACGGAACTTTTTCGCGCAAAAGGTTATTATTTACACATCTAACTTTTTTTGCAGCATAAGTAACTCTACCGAATTTTTCGTTGATGGGTAATGTAGTTATGACATTATTTCAATAGTTTTGGCTGTGTTAACTTCAGTTTTTTTTGTCAAAAACATCAGTTTATAATTATTGTAAAGAAAAAACTTCAATATATAACTAACATACTGTTTTTTTTTGTTTTATCCAACTATTTTTTTGAATTAAAAATACACAAATGAAAATTGATTTTTCATTCAAAACATGTACATAACCTTGTTGTATTTATTTGCCTTTTTTTAATGTTTATAATCGTCTATTTGAAACAATTCAATTTTTCATCAATCAATAAAGTAGGTGTAAATCAACAAACATTTTTTTCTGAAACTTACAAAATTAAGTCTCATTTTACTAGTTTTAAATAATATTCGTTTAGCTTTGTTTGATTTGGATTGTGGACCTCAAAAGGGTTCAACCGCCGCATCAAAGACCTTTAATTAGTTTTATGATTAGTTAGAAGTTGATACACTTGTGTGTTGTTTTAATTTTTTGTATTACCCATCTGGAGTCAACTTACACTCTTGTGTAGATTTACTAGGTTATGTTTATATCCCCCAGTTTTTATGTAATTTTTTTCCTTTTTTTAATAATATATATATAAGCTATTGACAATAGATTAGAGTAGGTACCAAATTCGTTAGATATTATTCTTTTTGCTGTCATTTTACTCTTAGCTTATAAAAAAAAACTAGTTTTAAATAATAAACATAAAAAAAATTTGATCAAATAAAAAGGTGTATATTTGCTATTTACACATTCATATTTTTAGGTACGTGTAAATTACCAATAATCAATCTTATATATATACACACACAACCAAATCATTATTGTTTAATTCAAACAAAATTAAAATAAAATACATAGGAGACATATCCTCTCTGCATGTCACATAGTACTTCCTCAAATTCCATGCAGATACGACTGTATATATCTAATCTAGTAGCACTACAAGCCAAGCCATAAAAACAATCAAGGGTGACATGGATACGATGGTGTTTTAACACTGAATTTGTTTTTGTTTTTTTCCTTGTGATCACGTGTGTTGATAACTATTTTGTTGTTCTGGTTAGCATGGATGATCCCCATAAAGATTTCCAGTATCTTAGTAACAGTCCCCACCATGAGCTTTTCTATTCTCTCTTTCCCATTTTCCACTGCAATGCAGGGTACTGCCTTCTTTCCATTGTTTCATTGTCTCTCTTGAATAGTCGATATGAACCACCACTACTAATAAATATGCAATGCAATGTAAAATATGATTATGATGATTAGTTTAGAGAAAAATTAGCTTATGTAATTATGTATTGGATCTTGTTAACTTGTCCCTTATGACATATGTGCAATGTAAAATATGATTATGATTATTGGTTTAGAGAAAATCAGCTTCTATAACTAAGGATTCCCTCAACAAAAAAAAGAATACAGGTTAAGGATCTTAAAAATAGAAGTTTTGCATTCAAAATATATATTTTTATGTTTTTTTAAAGAAGATAAATTAATCCTTTCAAATTAACACAGAGCAAATCAGACTTGAAACCTTGAGTAAAATATATGTATCTAGTAATGTGTTGGTTGATCTATTTATTGCTTGTTTGGTATTTTATTTTTTTAATGGCAAAATGATATTCCTTCTATTTTTAAAATAAGTGTCGTTTAGGAAAAAAAAAAGTTTTTAAAATGGATGTCACTTATTATTTTACTTCTAATTATATCCTTTAATTATTATTTTGTATCTCAATTGGCAGCAGCGTCTTTGCTTCATCTTTCATTTTGTATTACGTTGTAATTGTGGAACACTAGTAGTAATATTGCCTTTGTGATTCGGTTGTGTATGTGTAGCTTCTGTCTTTCTGTTCTTAATGTGTATGCCACCACTATATCAAACTCTTGTATTTATCTCTTTAGATCTATTCTTAGCACTCCTTGTGCCTAGCATATATCGTTTTAATATAACTTTGCCTTTTCATTTTTTTTAGCGTACACTACTTCTAAAACACTACACTAATAGTAAATAAAGCTAATTTAGTAAAATTAGTATGTTTTTGACATCATTCTTGCATTTTTTAATTTATGTGTAAAAACCTTAAATGATATTCATTTTAAAACGGAATGATTATATAATAATGAAAGAAAATCAGAAAGCACAAACAACACAGTTCTCTAGACAACGACGAGCTTATAGAGAACCCACACACCCAAAGAAAGACAAAAAGACAATACCATTGGCAAGAGACAACAAACGATCCCAAACCCAGCGGAGCAAAAAAGAAAAACCACCTAAGGCTATACACCAAAAAGAGAGGGAAAGCCACACCGGGTCACCAAGCAAAAGAACCCTTGAAGTATGGGAACCACCCAAACCCCCAAAGACACATATTAGATCTATCTCTGCCAAAATCAGCCACCTCTAGTACGTCCAACAAACACTCATTATGGCGGGAATGGCACCTACCATTGCACAATCCATTTTTGACACGCGATACACCCTATATTAAAAAAAGGCTTTTGAAAGACACATAGAAAGAAAATGCACGTGAGAAGAGAGAAAACACGGTCGACCCACCGCCATCATCAAATCGCCGATCCTCAAAACGCCGTCGACCCACCACCATCATCAAAATGCCTCCGTTCTCCGCCGACATTCCTTTCTTTCCTCGCGCCTTTCTCACATTTGTTCGACTCCCACCATCCTCCACCTTTCATCCTCCTTTCTTCACTCAAGTGGCCGAGAAACCGCGTCTACTCCGGTGACCCCTTCTGTGAAATTTTATCTCTCGATTTCAGATCAAATTGTGATGTTCAACTTTCGTCAAAGATACATCGAGAAATCTGTAGACAGTCTTATATTTAAGGACAAAAAATTTTCATAAACGTTCTTATAATTAAGGATGGAGAGAGTATATAGTTTGTAACTTCAACAAAATCACAATAGTAATTAAATTTGACTAAAATATTAAGCTTTTAAGCAAAGGTGATTAACTAACTATAATGTAAATGAACATGTTGAGCTAAACGGTGGAGGATTGACAGATAAATCCCCCAAAATTTGCACTTTTGATAGGTCATCATCATAGAACACAATTCTTAGAGGTTTTTAAATTACCTAAGATAAGCCCAATATAACATAATATAAGTTTTTATGTGTTTAGTCCAAGCAAATAGGGGTCATTTAAAAAATGGTCCATGTATTTCTTAATCTTGACATTTTGCCCTCTCAAAATTTAATCATTTAAAATTTCGTCTCTCTCCCCACTTAATTAGTGACGTGGCAATGATTAAGTGGGGAGAGGGACGAAATTTTAAATGATTAAATTTTGAGAGGGCAAAATATCAGGATTAAGAAATACAAGGACCATTTTTTAAATGACCCCTATTGACAAGGACTAAACATATATAAAAGCCTATAATATAATATAATAGACTCAAGTTGCGTTAAATATTTTAGGTGATAAATTAAGTTTTTTTAAAGAAATCTAGAAAGATGCATTATGATAAGCAATTGGCTAAATTGTTCGAATACCAATGTTATAAATAGTGTTGTGGACGTTGGGATAAATATTACTCCCTCCGTCTCTAAATAATAGTCGTTTAAGATTTATGCACGGTTATTAAGGAAATGATTAATTGTTTTGATTTTGATAGTAAAATTAGTATTATTTACTAAAACATCCTTATTAATTGTAGTTAGTGGAGTAGTTAAGTTTGATGAAATTCAATAAATAAGGGTATAATAATAGGGGAAAAAATGCTGCATTAATGTTATAAAGTGACAATTATTTTGAGGAAAAGAAAAATAATGATAAAGAGATAATTATTGTAAAACGGAGGAAGTAACTTTTGGAAGAAAAAAAACTTCTGAGGGTCTATCCAATTCAATTAGCGGAAATAAATTTTGATTAGAAAATTTGACAGAGAGAATGTGTGTCATTTAACAAGTTTAACACTCACAAATCACAATATTTAAATGAAAACTCATTCATTTTCATTCTTTGATCAAAGTACAATCACACTCATCAAGCATTTTGTGAAAGTAAGTTTATTTCAAGTACACACAATTTACACTTTAACATATCCTTGAAGTCTATTTCAAGTACACACAATCTAATCATGCCAAAAGTATCTAAAAATAATTCATGCCTGAAACATAGAGACACGTGAATTTTCACTGTAACATCCAAAAATAACAACCATAGTCACTCAAGTTCTTAAATTTCTCATGAATTTCTCAATTTCACCAAAAACATTCATCATTTAAATCACTTACAACATCAAATGACAACATTTTCTAAAATCAAATCAAATCCCTAACATGTGAATCCCTTATCCAACATCAAGAAGTTTCAAAAATCAACATTGGATTTTTAAATTTGAAGAACTAAAAGGTAACATGTGAAACCTTAAAAGAGATAAACTAACTAAGAACTCATGTGATTTCAACCATAAACCATTTCATACCATATAATCCCATACGAAACATATCCTCTATTCTTATGTTGATTTTCCCAAATGTCAATGTGTTGTTGTGTTTGTTACATTGGCTTAATAATGAAACCAATCATTAATCTTCTTTTTTATATATTTTGTCGAATGCAAAACCTTGTAAACATTGTAGCACTCCAAAAAACATATATAAGTAGAAGAATTTTCAATATCACAAAGTTTCAAGTCAAGATCTTTGATATTTGTACAACTTTTCTGATAACATTCTTTTTATTCTTTTTTTTTTTGAACGGAAAAATTTATTTAAAATCAAATCTCTATTCAAGACAAACAGAGACTGGTAAAACAGAGACTGCAGAACAAAGGCGACATATATAGACGGAACACCTAAAAGAAACACCGTAAACAACACCATAACACACATCACCTAACAAAGATCTACCTTCAACAACCACCAAAACCAACTTCAACACCCATGAAAACAACAACCATCAATACCAACTTCACCCCCTAAATCAACTCCATCGCGAGCAACCCCTGAAAATGAAATCCATAAACACTCATTGCCGACTACTAACCCTGACAAAAACCCTCTAAATCAAACATCCTCTTCTCATCACCATAGTTGAGTCACACATGTAAATGTCATATTTCAACGCTCGTATGGCTTCCACCACCTCTCTCTTTTTATTGGTCAAAAGCAATAGAGAAAAAAAGGAAGAGAATAAATAAAAACATAATGTAAGTATGAGAGCTGAGAATTTTCAAAAAAGTTGTTACAAAATAGTTGTATAAATATCATTTCGCATTTATATAATACTAACGAATTTACTACTGTACACCTAGTTGTTTGTCTTTCATATAATTTGATCCATTATAATAGTCGTGTCCTCTCATATTTATTAATATCAAATCTTATAGTTTATAAAATATTTAGTAATTTTTTCAAATATTGTATACACTATAAGAAAAAAGTTGAAATAACAACGAAAATATAGAGAGATAAAGAACACATTTATCTCTAATTATGTCATTAGTGTCATACCCAAACACGGAAACTAAGAAAAACACTTTTAATATTATAATTGTTTTTTGTTCAAAAAATATTATAATTGTTTGATTGTTATTTCAACTTTAAAATTCAAATAGAGCTTCGATTGCCTTTTTTTTTTTTTTTAAAGTAACTCAATGCATTTCATTATTTAAAATGGACGAAATACATGGCTGTACATCCCTATATATAGAGGTAGTAGTTAGCATTACATGGAGCAAGCTAACAGCACTATTCAAATCATATTTAAAAAAATAATAATAAATCACTATTCAAATCATGGTTCATCCCAATTGTGCTATAGATTGAAGGGTCATGATTACCGCTGCCGCGGGACACTAATTAGGGATACCTAAAAAAGAAGTTATTACTTAAAAAATGAAACTTTTTTAACATTTTATTAATTAATTACACTATTTTCAATGCAATAACTGCTATAAAATTTCCTTTTTAAATATCTTTAACCAATACTGGTACCCGAGGGCACCGGCCTATATTGAATTACCCATGGCAACATAAAAATATGATTATTAATTTGATTTGATTTAATGATACATTGCACATAGACATTATATAGTAGAGCCATTATAGGGATTGATCATCATATATTGGCCTGCATGTGTAATGTTTTTCTTAATTGATCATGAATCACAAGTAAAAAAGTGTCGAGGTTTAGTCTCATTCATTGATGGTGGCAACACATTACATCTCTCTTCTATTCCCAACTTCATTTTGGTATAAACATTTCCATCATACGGATGTTGTGGACCTACATGCACAACAAGATGTAAATTTGTTTTGGCGTATACAGAGAGAAAAAACAAAATCTAATTTACAAATTATTTTTCAACATTTTTTGAAGAGATATATGAAATATTTTCGTTAGGTATAATAACCTAACTATCATTATTTGAACATGTGGGATGGTAAACATAGTTGTGCCCATCAAATTCTGGATTTTAGTATTATGTGTAATTTACATGGAAAAACCCATCAATTTTTATTGGCCCTACCCGTTTTGGTTAGTAATAAATCCAAGGTATTTGAAGTCCGTTTTCATTGATTTTAATTTATTAGTCATGCATGAATCACATGTTTTGTCAAAGATTACAATCTTCAATTTGAAGCATTATTAGTAGAATAAATAAATGAGTTTGTCTAACATGTACAACATTGCATATGTTAAAGTGCAACATTGCATATGTTAAAGTTACTAAAAATAGTAAATTTTTATTGAAAATAAATAATTATTTATTAAAAAGTTATGTATTTAATACAAAATATATAAGTTCCAATGCAAAATTACTATTTAAAACTTCTTAACATGTGCAAATTTGCACAATTTGCACATGATAGAAAACCCTAAATAAAATTCCATGGAGTCATGCATAGTGGATATACTATGGTTTTCTTGATTTGTTTGATAGCTCCTCGTACCTGCGAATCTATAGGTCAAAGATTGTTCCTTGAACGCCATTTGTTATTCAAATTAAATTTGAATCCTTCCAATCAAAGTCTTTTGTTTACAACATGAGATCATACATTTGTCTTTGATTAATTTTTTAAATCAATTTGCCAGATACCCAATAAAATAAAAGTTTGGTAGATATTTGCACAGTTTTAAATTTTATGTGGCCTATGTTATGGGACATGGTGGTATAGACTAAATTTATGGTTGATTATATATAATAGCATTGGAATAGTATGTTATATATAATAGCATTGGATTTGATTTTATCTCAAATTTAGATTTGATTAATATTCTATCTTTTTTTTTTTTACCAATAAAAAAATAAATTCTATTGGTAATGGGCAATTGCTAGAGCTAGTTGGTCTCTTTTTTTCCTCAAAAGGGGCCAAACCCCAAGAAAATAGAACTAATTAGTTAGAACCCTTTTAAAGAAAGAAATTCAAGTAAAATATGCTTGCTATTAAGGGAGATAACTAGGAAATCTAGAACAAATAAAAAATATTACAAAGTCATGGGCATAGTAATTTTAAATTTGACTAAAGCACTCGCCACTTGATTGTCCTATCTCAAGGCGTTCACGCAATAAGGTCATTAAATTCACTAAAAATATCTACATATGACTTCCACTTGAGGATGACTTAAGAGTCTTTAGATCCCAAATTTTAGCCAACAAATAAGTTTTTAAAAAAATTTCCTCAAAAAATAAATAAGTTTTAAAATAATAGAATGATGGAACAAGGGCTACTTGAAACACAATACAACGGGTTAGAGTGCTATTCTCTTCTCCCTATCTAGAAACCATTTGTGCATTCCATTTCATGATAAAGGAGTGACAAAAGTGATTTTAGACAAATAAAATTGATTTTGACTCCAAACATTATTTTTACACTTATAATTATTATTGAAGTCACTTTTATATGTCAAACATAAACCACTTCACATTCAAATTACTTTTAACAAAAACTTATTTTATGAAGTCAACTAATGAAAAATCAATTTTTGTCATTGTTAAAATTTTTACATATTAGATGAGATAAGACATGAAAACGGGTGAAATCCTCACCTTACAAGTTTATGTAAGGATATAAATTATTCCTGTTAGAACATCAATTGGTAAAAGAAGAATAAAGAAATGGAAATCTCAAACAATGGAACACAATCATCTGTTCACACACTTAAGTCAATTGTATCTACCTCTGCAAGTACAGAAAAATTGTAGTTCCGTATATATCAGGTGTATTCACTAAGGTATGAACATTTTCAAGTAATGCATGTTGACATGCAAGTATAACTCTGATATTGTGAAACCTCACATCAATATGCTTGATCTTGGCATGATACACTTGATTATTTTTCAAATTAATGGCACTCCGACTATCACAATTCAACCAAACTATACATTAATCAACACTCAACTCCCTCACCAATCTTGTAAGTCATAAGGCTTCTTTAACCACCTCATTTACTTCCATGTACTCTGCTTCAGTTGTCGAAATGGTCATTATGGATATGTTGAAAGAGTAAATACATATCTCATTGTCGACCTCCTATCATCCATATCACCAACATAGTCTGAATCAACATATCCTATAACTCAAGGATCACCATGTCCACTACTAAACATGATATTATGACTTGGTTGTATCTTTCCAATGCAGCTTACCCATTTTGGACATAAACTTACAAGCTTGACTTACAACTTTTGTCAAATCTAATATAGTGGAGATCATAACATACACTAAACGACCAACAACACTAGATTAAGGAGCATTGCACGTAGATTATTAGTAGCAATCAACACATCACCCTCAAAGAGTATCACGAAGATAAAAGAACCATCGTCAAGACTCCTAACAAAACACAACAATCATACTCACGCCTTTTGTAATCAATAATAAAAACCTAATATGGCACATGGTCTATTTGTTCGGGGTCACCCACATTTATATCCCCACACATCAAACTCATAAATAGTGTTGAGTGTGATGGGTGAATTGTGAAATTGCAAGCTTCACATGGAATGGAGATAAAGTCAGATAATATTTTACAAAGTATCGTATAAGTTGGTGTTCTAAGGATGAGTTATGCTCAATATAAAAATCTGTCAACAGATAACACCATATATTTGAGTCTACCCAAGATCCATTGGACTATCCACCATCATGTCTCTCGTTATTGATCCACCTGACTCACGCTCTAGTTGTTTAGTCATATGAAGAATACTAACAACACTCACTTTTCAACACTCTCTCTAGCACTCACTCTTCTATTGGATAAAATCAATGTATATTTCACCACTTTGTGTGAGTTCAATTTTCAAAGTGTAAACCCACGATGATTTATACCAATAAAAGAGTGAGTATTAGAAAGTGTGTTCAAAAGAGAGTATTGCTAAAATTACTCTTAGTCATATACATCAAGTAGGTGTTTAGATTCTACCATTAGATGATATAAGACTTTAACATTACTACCCCCTTTCCTTTTTAATTGTCACTTTTTAACATTTTACACAAACTAAGACAATCAATAAATGTTACTACTTTTGATACAATTGTTTTTACTTTTACTATAATGTCCTTGTTAAATTAATATTTCATTTCATATGTTTCTCTCTCCGCAATAAATATCTAAGGGTAATATTGGTAAAACAACATTTAATGTTGCATTGAACTTTGAAAGTGACAGTTAAATAGAAGGGAAATTCTATGGTGAAGTCGTGAAAATGACTTTTCTGATGAAGTTAACACTATAATATCAAAAGTGTAGTGAGTAACACCCTACTGTTTGTACAGTGACATCAAAAGTTCAGTCCTCATAGTATCATCAATTCATCAGATTAACAAGACTACACTTAATCTAATTTTATCCTACCTTGTTTTAAGTGTAACACCCCACAAAGTGTAACA
>Ga0315915_1004895_pt1 | contig 16775 bp, 6 predicted proteins | sample MpolbnodulesMG_FD_207738 | JGI IMG/M metagenome (GOLD analysis project Ga0315915, IMG submission 207738) | Medicago polymorpha root nodule microbial communities from Los Angeles, California, United States - branched nodules | ecosystem: Host-associated > Plants > Roots > Nodule | place: USA...
TCCTTTGCTCAATCACTACTGAAAGAGACTTCTCTTAACAATTACAAATAATTGAATAAGGTTTTGAATACTTGATATACAATCAGAGGTATTCATAATACAATTCTAAACAGAACAGACTCTGTTTTTCTAGACACTTAAGAATTCTAAGATTTGAACAATTGAAAGAATTCTCTAAGTTGTTGATGTTTTGTTTACGACGTTTTGCACAGAGTATTGGCCTTTGCTTTCGTGTGTAGTCTAGTTGTATATGTTCTCCAAGTCTTCATCTCTATATATAGAGGTTTTGAGAGACGTTGAGAATTTAGCCGTTACATCAACTTGTCTTGCTTTGAAGCTTTGATTCTTCACCATTGATCTTTTGTCTGATTTGATAATTGTCCTATGAAGAACTAATTTCAAATCCATTCCACTTGAAACGCATCAAAGTCTGCAGCAAAGTTACTGTTAATCTTGTCTTGATGTAGAGACAAGGTTGCAGAGATGGTGGTTGTAGAGTTCGTGGTTGTACACTTCGTACACTGTACTTTGTCAACTCTGGTGAAGTAACTTCTGGCGAGATGCTTCTGATGACCATTGCTTCTGATGACCTTGCTTCTGATGACGTGTCTTCAGGAGCTCTTCTTCAGACTCGTTTCTTTAGACGCACTTCTTCAGACGCATTTCTTCAGACGCATTCTTCCAGACGCTTTAAGCTCCAAATAAAATTCCTTTGCTCTTTGACTTGTTCAATCAGAATCTTTATGAATAGTACTTTGATTATGATCTTGTACACTTGAACAAATGTTTAGCATTTCCAATTGATGATTTTTAATACCTTGTTATCATCAAAACTTAAGAGGTGATTTTGAGAAACACCCTTTGTTCATAAAGGAGTGAAGACCTGTTGTTTGGACACTCAAGACTCATATACAACAATTTACAAGTGTCAAAGCTCTGCTGAAATTGTTCTGCATTAAAAGTTCACTTATAATTTCTTATCAAAGTTCATATATTAGAAATTCTAGAGTCTTAAGAGTCTGTATCTGATTTGTATTATAAACATCACTGATTGTATATCAAGTGTTCAACCTCAAACATAGTTCTTTGTAAATCTGTTTGAATAGAAGTCTCTTGCTTGTGTGCTTGAGTATAGGAAGTCTCTTGATTTAATTCAGGAGCATAAGAAGTCTCTTGATTTAGTTCAGGAGCACAGGAAATCTCTTGCAGTTGTGCTTGAGTAGTTTGAAGTCTCTTGCTAGTTGTAGCAGTAGGCAGTTGTAATCAGATATTACAGTTCTTAGTGAACTCTCCTTGGAAGTGCAAGGGGGACAGGACTACTTCCGGTTTGTGGAAGGAACTTGTATAATTGCTTTGTGTCTTTCTTCTCTTTCTCTCTCTCTCTCTCTCTCTCTCTCTCTCTCTCTGTTTTTATCCGCTGCATTTAGATTCTGATTATCACTTCAGTAGGAGAAAACGAAGCAAAAGCTAACACAATTCAACCCCCCTTCTTGTGTTTTTCTCATCTTCAATGACCTAATTTTCTCACAAGTGTAGTGTTTATATACTCTCCACATAATTGGGCTTAGTCTCTAATTGTCTTAATGAGCTCAATATTCTTACCAACTAATTCACCAAGTTACTACACACTTAAATCGTCAAAGTAACAAATAATTGTCGTCTCTAAATAATTACCCCAATTCACTAATAACTTAGTAAAATAATTATTCCCACTTAAAACACAAAAATTAACCTTCCAAATAAAATGATTATTTTACCCTTGCCCACCAAAAGACCAAAATACCCGAGTCTAAAATGAGTAAAATACCCTTCTAAAGTCAAAATCCACTAATCTTTAATAAAATACATACAAAGACAATTAATCACACACAAGCACATATAAACACACATAATAAATATAAAAAAATGAGGAAGCCTCAAGCTAATTCTCGGAACTCACGACGTCAAAAACGTCCTCAACCTGCACGTCTACACCATTTTACAATGGCGAGGAGGTCAACCAAACAACCACTGGAGGATAAGTTTACATTCAACATTAAGAAACTACGAGTTCAATTATAGTATAATAGAATTTCAAATATCACACATATACATACTTTCATAAATCATCATCATTAATCAAGCAAGAGTTTCTTACCTCATTCTCCATTTATCTTAATCATCAAATTACACCAACATCATCATAGAAAAATATAACCATATACTCATCTCCGCTTATATTCACACAAAGCACATATTCCACATAATGAATATAATTCACTTAATTCATATAATTCACATCTTAACTTAACAAAACTCATTTTCAAACATCGCAACATCAACTGGACATATTACCACATAAATAAACCTTCATGTCTTTTCTCATCAAATAACATATCATCACCTTTTACTTCTTCAATTACACATGTTCACCACAAACATACAATATTCACATGTATTCCTATCTAATTATCTTAAATAAATACAATCATCATCTTAAGAGTATAGACAAGAAATTCATCATCATCAAAGAATCACCAAGTCAAGTACATATAATTCACGCTACATCATCACCAAAATAATCATCATTAAATGAAATCACCAAGATATATTTCTCATCATTTTCATTTCATCACCATCATCACAAATGTAAAAGTATCACAAAAAAAAAAAACATAATCATGTACACATCTCCTCAAACACTCGCATAATCCACATAGTTCACATAATTTCACATAATCAAGTATGAGACATTTCACATAGACTCATATGCATGCAATGTTCTCAACACGACTCTACATGCATGTAGTACCACTTTTGGATGTCGGAGTTATTTTACTGATTGATCCCACCACCTCAGATACAAAATATCATATTCACCACTTCGGATGCTAAAACATCCTATTCACCACTTCAGACGCTAAAACATCCTCTCATGATGCATGGACTTCAAGTATAGACTCGACAATGCACAACACCACTTTGTTAATCATTACATGATTTACTCCCTCATATAATATAAACACACCAAAGCATCATCAAATCATTACATTCATACATCAACAATTTGTCATCAAAACAATCATCTCCTTATAATCAACATCACCACTTTATATACATGTATTCAATCACCATTTATACATATATACATACACCATCATGAATTATCATCATCAATAAATCATCAAAGCCTTAATCATCATCAAGCATTTATCACATCAATAACAACATTCATTCATGTAGCACCATTTGCATTTAAAGACGATTAAGCATGTTCAACTAGTTAATCAATTCATCATGTGCATATCAAACACTAATTCAATGATTATTCATCATATTATCATGAATATAAAGTCATTTACAAGTTATCATGCTATAAATCATCATTCCACCAAAGTTCGTATATTTTCTCAAAGTTCATCTATTTTTCTACATTTCATCAAAATCCAATTTAGACAATCATAAATATCCTTATCAAACCTACACGCCTCTTCTATACTCATTATCACAATATTAAAATCATAACCTCCACATTTCATTAGAGAAAAAGCTTACTTCGATTCCATTCCAAGTTCATGTTCACATATTTTCTAAGTTCATCTCAATTCAACAAAACTTATTCAATTTCAAGTAAACATGATTAAATAGACTCAATTAATCAAAACAACATCAAAACAACACATAAGGAACACTTAGGGATGTCTGGAAACACCCTTAAAGGTCAAAACGTGCAAAACAATAAGTGCTTGCTGTTATGCACTCGCTCGCCAAGGCACAGCATCTGCTCGCCCAGCGAGCCCTCTGTTCCCGGGGAACCCAGAAATTGGGGAAACCCTTCCAAAAATCTCCACAAAATCCTATTTTCGATCCCATGCACCCCAGAATCGTTATATAAACTTCATCCAATATTAACATAGTTTAAAAGAACATTTAAAACATTTCAAAACACATATTAGATCTTTAAATTCATGAATTCTTCATCAATTTTCCAAAATTCATAATAACCCAAAATTTCATCCAAAACCCACTTTTAACACAATCACTTGCATAGATTTCAACATACAAACATACTCAATCATATAACAAGCATTAAGAACATGATTTGAACAATAATCATCAACAATATCATGATTCTCACTCATATAAGTTAAAAAATCATAAACAACTTATTCTATAACCTCATACATGAACTTAAGCACATAAACAACTTAATCTCACAACGTTTAACATACCCATATTTAACATAATTAAATAGCACGAAAATCAATTAATCTTAACATCAATTTCATGAAAATCACTTAATCAAACATACCTATAACTACTTTATCACTCATAATCACTTAACGGTGAATATAAACTTTTCCTCTTACCTTAATCTCCAAAAATCAACTTTAACTTCACTCTAATCTCCCTCTTGAGCTTTCCCCCAAGCTAAATTTTCCTTTCTCTTGAATTCTCCTCTTATACCTCTTTCTCTTTATTTCTCTCTCTCTCTCTTTAGTCACTTTTCTCAAAATGAACAAATGAGCTATTAACCTAATTTCACAAAGACTATATCCCTTGTATACTATTGTGTAGAGCTGTCAAAACGGGCGGCCCGGCCCGAACGGGCAACGGGCTTTTAAGGGCCGGGCTGAAAAGCCCGGTTTAAATATGGGCTCGAAAAATAGGGCCCGAGCCCGGCCCTGTACGGGCTCCCGGGCTAACGGGTCAGCCCTGGCCCGTAATTTTTTTTTCCTTTTCAATTCTTTTAAGTACTGAACATATAGAACAACATAAATATACCGGACTAATGGGCCAGCCCTGGCCCGTATATGTTTTTTTTCCTTCCCATTCTTTAGTGAACAAAAGATAAATTAAGATTGATTCAAGAGAATAACAATTATGGAACAAAAGTCAACAAATATCCAGAATGACTAAGATTCTAAATTCAAAATACTAATTGTCCATAAATTCAAAATACTAATTATCCGGAATAACATAAAAGTTTTAATGATCCAAAAAGTCACTCCCAACAAAGTCACTCCCAACAAAGTCACTTAATCTTCATCAAGGAGTCCAGTCCAGTGTAAAAAAAAAAAATCACACACTTCAATTTTTTTTGCGGGCTTTCGGGCTGCCCGCAGCCCGGACGGGCTAGCCCTACCGGGTTTCGGGCTTTGTCGGGCTGGGCTAAAAAGCCCTGAAATGATTCGGGCTGCAATTTTTCGGCCCAGGCCCTTCATTTTTTGCGGGCTTTCAGGCCCGCCCGTACGGCCCGACCCGTTTTGACAGCTCTACTATTGTGTTTAGTCACACTCACTAATGGACTTAGTAACTTTCTATCACTTACAACATGTTACTACACAAATACTTCATTAAAACCCTCATTATTGCTACTCACACACCACTATTTTATTAATTACCCCTAAATACTACCAATTTTCATTAAATAACTCTCCATACCCAAAAGTACTAAAATACCCTTAATTTCTCTAAAACCTAATTAACCAACAAATTTAACACACTAAACAATTAAATAATTAATAAAGTAATTAAATAAATAAAATCCTAAAATCGGGTCGTTACAAACGGCAATCCCTGTGGAGAACGATAAACTTACTATTTTATTACTTGTTACGATTTGATGCACTTGCCAATTTCGTCTATAAAATCCCCAAAGGAAAAAAAATCATTATCAAATTTTTTTTGCACATACTTGTCTTATCATGATATTCATTTGAAGTCGTATTTTTATATTATTGATTGAAATATGGATCTTTTTTGTGTTAGTTACAAGAAAAATGTTATTTTCAATTTAAATAGAAGATTGCTCCTTAAAAAAAAATCGATTTTATTTTATTAGGGATCTATTTTTACTATGAGAGTCGGATTTCCAATTGCATAGAAACGATTTTTTTTCTACTATGTTTTTTATAAATGATTTTTTCTAATTTGGTTGTTTTGTATCTAAAAGGATAACTTTTTAATTCTTCAAACAATATTGGCTTCTATGGCGTATTATATGTTTCCATTCCTACAAAATCTTCCATTATGGAACATTAAACGTCTTATATTGCAGCATTGATGTTTCATGTGGGAATCTCAGAACCACTTTATTATTGGGTGCATAAGAAGTTTCATGGACAACTATCTTTTCACCAATTACCATTCACTTCACCATTCAATTCCAGTACCACAGTCAGTGACGGGTAAGTGAGAACATATAGTTCTATGTTAAAATTCTCACCAAATTAGTACTGCTATGGTTAATTGGCTTCTGATTCCATTTATTGATTATTAGTAACGTACTTTTGCTTGCAGCGGGAACCAGTACGGTTTTAGAGCTTCATTTATGAATCAACAAGAATTATATATTCTCTTTCTGTATTTTATTTTAAATCACTTAAAAAAAAAGTGTTTGTTTAAAATATATTGTATCTAAGACTGAAAATGAGTCGAGTCGAATCAAATGCGTCTGAGCTTAACTCGACTCAATAAGAACTGTGGTTCGGCAAGAAACTCGACTCTAACTCGATTCAAACATTTTTTTTAGCTTGAATTCAGTTCGCTTAAAGTTTACAAACAACTCGACTCGACTCGTTAGATTCAGCTCGCCAACTCAAATGCAATAATTTAAATGCCAATATATTTTTCTAAAAAAACACCTTTTTAGAAATTTTAACCTTCCAGAAAGGACATTCGTTCTTCCTTTTAGGTGGCGTGGCTGGCATGTCTTTTGGTCATTTGGAAGGAGAAAAATTTGAGAATTTTTAGCAACAATATGTCTTCTAAGGATCAACTTCTCGATAGTATTAAGCTTCATTCATGGTGGTGGCTAAAGACACATAAACCAGGTTTCGTTTTTAATTTTCATTATTGGTGGTCTATTTGTATAGGTTACAATATTTTGTAATTGTGGTTTATATCTTTATCATATTTGTTACTATGACATTGTACACAGTTTTTTTTTCCGTTAAACACATCTTGTACTTCACTAGTTCGGTTTTTAATATATTTTGTATTTAACTTCTTCAAAAAATAAACTTGGGTACTCAATGACAGTCGTTTGACCCATTAAATTAACAGCGCAATACTTTAACTTAAAATAGCGCCAATGTTAAATCCTTTTTTTTTTTATTTGAGCAAGCCAATGTTAAATCTTAAAATACAATGATGTGTTGAATTCACACTTCCTTTTATATAGTTAATCTCGTCTCTTTTGTTTCAAACCCACCAATGTGGGACAATTTTAACTTATGTAAAAGCTTACACATTGACAATGCTATATGCTGTTAACTTTTAATGTGGAACTTTTTTTCACCATTTATTTTTAAATGAGACTACTTTTATTTTATTATTGTTAGTTGTTGGACATGTTTATTTTTATTTTGGCGAGTAACTTATTATTTAATTAGGCAAGACTTAAAATTATCATTAGAACATATGACAAACCAAATAACATATCAACTATCAACTAAGTATATGTTCCACGTATCTTATTCTTCAAAAGTTGCATAATGTGTATCCGAATCTGTACCATATATCAAAACGAATTACAAACCAGATGACTATTTAAACAACCTAAAATAGAAATACAAAAACACCAAAACTAGTACATATAACAGGCAAAATTCAACAATTAAAATTGAGAATATCCTCAAAATACTCTTCTATTTCCAAATTATAAAATATATATGTATTATCGAGCCAACTCATAAACCAACATATAGTTCAAGTTTGACTCATTTATTTAACGAACTTAATTTTCAGCTCAAGTTCGGTTCATTTGATTCATGAACCAAGTTCAACAAATTAATTGTCGAGTCGAATTCCGAACTATATTTGAGTTGGTTCGGTTCATTGTCAGTCTTAATTGTATCATTGATAATTTTTTTCTTATCATACCCTTGATCATTTATTATTCTCTCTTCTTTTTATCTCTTTTTCCTATTTCATTTATTGTTGGTGCCTTTATCTCTATCTCTCTCCTAACCAATAATTCTCTCTCATCAAAAAATTTACTTTAATCATTCAATCATCACTGTCTTTCCTCTAAAATACACTAAAGTCACCCAACACAAAGTCACTGAAGTCCCACCCATCATTAATAAGAGATAATTTTGTAAAATCAATTATAATTTCTCTTTACAATACAAAATTAATTAAATTTCTTAATATATGCGAAAATGCTAAAAAGGCTTATAATAAATACGGAAGAAGTAATTAATATTGGAAAAAGTTTAATAAATGCATTGAATTTTTTTCAAGGGGAGTCTTATAAAGTATTTTGATTGTAGATTCTAATAAAAAAAAAAAAAAACTATTTAACAACAAAGAGATGTGAACATTTAACAACATTGAAAAAGCAAGCTCAAAGAACGTAACCACATTTAAATGACCACTACAACACCTCAGATGAAACTGATTAGAAACCCTTTAATTCAACTTAATTAATTAATTAACTACTCTGTCACCAAATATTTGAGTAGGGTTTTTCAATTTGCTTTGAGAGTGGAACCCGAAGACAAAGGTCTTAGACCATGTTTTAGTGCTGCTTTCCACACAACATCAATCCTATCAACATCAATAGCCCCAACTTCGTGATGAGTCCAACCCTCAAGACTATGTACAACTCCTCCTGCATGGCATGCGTGAACCACTCCTCTATCCATTGTGTACTGCATCAAATTTAAAATGCAGATTATTTATATGCATTGTTGCCTTTTTTTAATGTGCACAAATATGTTTTATGTTATTTGATCAATAAGTCACATCATATCACGTTGATCCGATAGTGAAAATAAACTAATGCATGGTTCAAGAGTACTTGTTTCACTCCTGCACATAGAAAGAATCCTTAAGAGAGAGAGAAATGTTATGAGTTTCTCTCTTTTCAATCAAAGAGTTGAGCTAATTGTTGCGGGCGTAATAATTACAAACCTAGGTTCTCTTCATTTAGGGGATCTGCGACCTTCTGATTGAGATTTGATCATAAACTCGGTAATTTTAGTTGTGAAAAAATAAATAAATCAAAATCTATTAATTTGTAGACGGTTTGATCGTTCTCAATATCGGATAATCACAAATCTCCGTATGACTGAGAATCGGGTTCGATAGTTGCAATTGTAAAGCTAGAGACAAGAAATGAATGAAAATATAATGATCACCTCACAGCAGCCAAGGCCTTCCACATCATCTGGCAATCTCATAGCTGCTAGATCACCATAAGTGCAATCTCTTCTAAATGCAAAAATTGGAGGAACAACAAATTGGTGGAAATGAGTTCCACGTGGAGCCCAATTTTGCTCTCTTGGAGTGATCCACTTGCCAACAATCCATGTCTTGCAATGCTGTGCTGCTTGGTATTTTGTGACTTGAACAAGATAACTTTGGTATTCTTCGGGTGCTTCCTTTTGAATCTTCTGAAATCTATCCGTTGATAGTGTTAACATCTGCAAATTCAAGTGGCATATTAGCCCGTTCGTTAGTAGTGGTAATTCTTACTCTTAACACACTCTTGTCACGCCTATCTATGAAGCACGGAAAAGGAAACGGACACCGAACACCTACACGTCGACACTGCTAATAATTTGAAAAAATATCATAATAATTCATTGTAATTATAAGTGTCGTGTCGTGTCGGTATCGGACACGACACGTGTTCGACACCGGGACACGTCAAATCCGAGGAGTGTCGGTGCTTCATAGCGGCTAGACCGAATAAATACCTCACCTATAAATATATGTTTAGATCTTATATCTCAACTCAAGTGAGACTCTTAATAAGCAACAAAGAGGATATAAGTTGGTAAAATGAGAAACCTAAAGAAAAACAAGACATGGAAATAAAAAAATAAAAAGTGATAGAATTATATATACCAGAATTTTGACTTTCTTTTGGCAGAGGTAGAGAGCAATTGCTCTTCCAAGTTTAGAAGTTGCCCCGGTAAGGAAAACCTCTTTGGCATCTTTAGGAATTTCATCCAAGATCACAGCTGCAGTTAAAGTGTTGCCATGAACAACTCGAACTCTTAGGTTTGGGTGTTTGTCCACGAAAAGTTTTCCTCCCCCGTTTAGAGATTCATTCTGCATGCCACATATGAATAAAATCAATATTTCCTTTTTGGCAAAAACAAGAAATTAAATTAAATGTACACTAATTACTAATAATGATAAATTAATTCACTGAGTATATACTATATACTATTAACGGTTTATATGTTTTTATAGAACACCGTTAATCTTGGTGATTATCAAAAACATATCAAATGATTTTAGATTTGTATAAAAATTTACATGGATGATCTATGTGATATAAACTTATAATCAAACGGTCAAATTTAAAAATATTAATCGAGTAAAACGATATTGAACAGTGTAACATTTGGTGTAACTTTTAGTGGTGTAATTTGATCCCTCCTTATATATATATATATATATTAGATCTATATTAGACCGACCATTTTAGTAATATCGGACAATTTTTTTGTTTAGGCAAATTGTTAACAACTTTTATATAATAAATTTTTTCAATTCATATGATAAATGGAGTAAAAAAATTAATAAATTAAAACATATTTGCATATCCTTTATTTATAGCTATTTACATATTTTTTTATGAAAGAAAAAAGTTGATAAAATTCATTCCCTCATCTCATGTAATACAAAGGTTCATTAAAATCTTTTTTTTTTTTTTTTTACAAAAAAAGGTTTATTAAAATCATTAACAAACCATTTGAATGGAGAGGGAGAAAGAGAATTAAAAAAAATAATACCATGTATGAGTAATATATACTAGGTAGTACTAGTAATATAAATGTATGTTTAATTTTTTTTTAAGGGTAAATGTATGTTTAATATCATAATGTCTATTAAACCCTTTCTATAATCACCATGGATCCTGTTTACATAGGTTAAGTTCGTTTCATAAACGACAGAATCGTTAGTGAATGACCTGGATTGGCTAGCTTGATTTGGACAGGGACCTATGTAATAGTTCCACTTTGGCTCTTTACTGTTTTTACAGAGAAAAATGCAGCTAGAATTGAAAGTGCAATTAATGTATGTTGAATAATTTACAAAGGTAATTGGCCAAAGTTGGTTTGTTGATGGATAGATACTTCATTTTTTTTCTCTCAAAAAAAAAAAATACTTCATTTTTCAAAATAATAGAGATAGTCATAAGAAAATAATTATGGGTCTCACTAATGGTTAAAGAAGTCAAAAGTAGCATGTTTGCATTGATTTCAACAACATTTTGACTTTTAAAAAGTTAAATTTATCACTTTTCACCATTTTCCAATACTATATTTCTATTTTTATCTCATTATCTAATGCCCCAAGGGCAATGGTTAACATTCTCCTATTATTATTAAGCGAATTTCACTGTAATTAGTTGTTTTCTATAATTTTTAATTTATTTTTTATTTTTTTTAATATTTGGGAGGATAATAAGGCTATGCGAAGATGTGTTGTTCTAAGAGGCTATTAATTCTCCTTTCAATTTCAAATGTATGCAACAAAAAGATACTATTGGATCCTAAAAAAAAAAAGATACTATTGGAAAAAGAAATCTAACTTAATCAAAAGATATTTTACAAGTTATATATTAAATAAAGTAAAATTAATTAAGTTTGGATTGTATATTAGACTATTAAATAGTTTACAATAGTAGTCTTCATGAGCATAAATCAGTTGTTATAGACAATGCATAATATATGCAAGGTCTGGGGTTCGAACCCCGACCACCAAAGAAAAAAAAAAAAAAAAGGTTACAGTAGTATATAACTTTTCAAAACGGCAAGTAAACTTGTAACAAAACACACTTAAAGTTTCCTTAAACATAAAGTATATTGATCAAGTATCTTACCTTATTCAAAGCAGCCAAGCTGATGACTTTAACACCAATTTTATCAGCGGTGAGAATAGCTTGCTCAATATGCTTATTGATACCCTCAGTAGCAAATGGCAAGAAATACTGTTAAAGCAAAAACAAACGTAGAAAATAATTAATTACTTAGTTTCTCCTTAAAATTACCCTGTTAAAAGAATTTCTTAAATTTTTTTTTTTTTTGAGGTAAAAAGAATTTATCCTTTTGATATATAATTATAGACCCACCTGAAAACCACACCTAGGGACAACCCATGTTTGATGTAGTCTTCCCCTGAGGTAGTAAAAAGAAACTAAAAAGGTCTTGGACCAAAGCCACATTGCTAACAAAGCTACCACAGCCATTGGAAAAAATGGGATCAAGAAGAATCTTGTTCTGAATGGTAAAGAAGCAAAGGTTCTGAGACAGAATTGAGCATGCATAGAGGATGTGATATCCACTATATGGGCCAGGAAAACAAATTCAGGTACCCTACTACAATTTCCTGCATTTTTCAATACAAATTTATCACAAATTAAATTAATTACTAATTAGAGTTAACATAATATAACGAATCCTTAATATATATAACATAAATATCTTGGTACAATTTGTTTTTTATCAATATAAATAAATTGCTTTTTATTTTTCTTCTTGAGGAGAATTGTGTTTTCTTTCATTTATTAGGGAGTACATTTGCTAACTTTTACACTTTTAAAAAGAAACTATCATTTAATTGGCTTAAAAAAAAATAATATAACTTTTCATCTTGTCTTTAGAAACTTATAATTTTCAGAAAATTTATAAGATTTGACCACTATGTTTTATAAACATACTCTAAAATTTCACTATACAAAAAAAAAAAAAAAACTTTTGGAGCTCACGTATGATGTTATTTTCCAATATATTTAGTTACTACAATTTTTTCTTTAAAAAAGATAATGCTTTTTTATGAAAGGAGAACTTACTTAATTACAAGTCGAGAAAATAGCAATGTCCTGAATTAACTTTTATTTTTTTAAAAAGTTTGGTTAAGATTAAGATGCTGCATTTTTTTCATAGATTCTATGTTTTAAAGATAATCATATTCAAGTCGTATCGTATCGACCAACATTAAAACGAGTTTATTTCTCTCGATCAAAATTGAACCTTAATTTGCTACTTGCTAGGTTGTTGAAGTCTTTCCCGTGGTGATATACTCACTAAGACTTTTTTAACTATATAAATTTTTGTACCTAAACTGAATGATTTGTGTAATTCCCATGATTTGGTGTTAAGCGTATTTCCTAGTGCGTCAAAGAGAGGCATGAAAAGGCAAAAATTAGAGTCCTTTTCAGTGTGGTGTAGGGTGTGGTATCTGCATAAAAGGACAAAATAATATCAAGAAAACTAAAATATGTCAATTACATCTTTCTTTGGAAAAATTTCATATATATGATCTTTTTCTTCTTAGTTGAATAAATTAACTTACGTTGGGGTATATATGATATATCTCATAAATGGAAATGTTTGAAACAGACGATGTGGAACAATTTCAGCATTGCAATGGCCCAAACTTCTGAGAAAATCAAAAATGAAAATGTAACCATATATCATACTTGTTGATCCATATCCCATCAATGAAGCTCCTAGGATCGGTATTCCAATTACTAAAGTCAGAAACAGGTGCTCCAAAACCGTACCGGTTCCCGCTGCAAGCAAAAGTACGGTACTAATAATCAATAAATGAAATCAGAAGCAAATTAACCATAGAAGTACTGATTTGATGAAAGTTTTAATTATGGAACTAAGGTTGTTAAAATCGGGACTTTACATCAGGTCGAAAGGGAATAACATAATCGAGACTCTTAAAATCGCAATTAAAATCGAAGGATTTTACTCAACTACTTTTGTAGAATCGATATAAGAAATTATAAAATCGCAATCAAAATCGATGAATTTTACCAAAACAAAAATAATGTTAAATATATGTTATAAATTATATATATAGTCATAAATGACTCAGTTTAAAGTCTACAAAATACTTATACATAAATAACTAAAAAAATGGACAAAATTCTTTAAAACCCTCTAAAATCATGCGATTTTGTATGAAATCCTAAAATCGCAATTAAAATCGATGGATTTTGCTTATTTTGGGACTCTACTATGAATTTGAGTCGTTGAAGGCGAAGAAAGTCTCAAAATCTTGGATTTTATGATTTAAGTCGGGATTTTGACAATATATGTTGTCACTTACCCGTCACTGACTGTGGTACTGGAATTGAATGGTGAAGTGAATGGTAATTGGTGAAAAGATAGTGTTCATGAAACTTCTTATGCACCCAATAATAAAGTGGTTCTGAGATTCCCACATGAAACATCATAGCTGCAATAAGACCTTTAATGTTCCATAATGGAAGATTTTGCAGGAATGGAAACATATAATACGCCATAGAAGCCAATATTGTTTGAAGAATTAAAAAGTTGTCCCTGTTAGTTACAAAACAACCAAATTAGAAAAAGAAAAAAAAAACATTGTAGAAAAAATAAAGTACGTATGAAGCACGGAGACAGACACACTGGACACAACACGAACACCGACACGTTAACACGATAATAATTTTAAAAAATAACATAATTCAGTGTAATCATAGGTGTCGGTGTCAGACACCGACGCGTATCCGACACCGAGACACCTGTAATCCGAGTAGTGCCCGTGCTTCATAACGTACTATTAGTTAAGAGTAGTAATTTACCAGTCCCATTCTTTGTCAAGCTGCTTGAAATCAACCCCCTGTTTAAGAATCTGACGGTTTCGCGTAAGAAAAAGCATATTGCTGTAACAATTCCATAGCAAATAAAGCAAGCCTCTAAGACCAGACAATATGAGCAAATGAAGGCACCAGCTGAATTTGAGGTCTTTCTCTTCTTCATACAACATTTCATACACTACTCTTCCTACAAACGGCCCATATAACACGTACTATATTGTTTGTATTCATAAAAACAAAAAATCAAATTTAGTGTTAGTTCAATATCACCAAAATTGTGTTAAATATAATTATGACAAACTAATATATCATACCTTTAATATCCCAAAGTTCTCCCATGGCCATGATGATAAAGGAGCTCCCATTTCAAAGGACAGGCTAGATAGATAGCAAGATATATAGTTATAATATTTTGTTGTGAACACTTTTACTTATGATAACCTATATATAGGCTAATATTTCTATGTAATTTGTGTCCCTCAAATTTAATTATGTGATGACATGAGTCTCTTTCCCATCCATCACATATTTATATAGGCTGAATGAACGAACTATATTCAAATTGGGTAAGGCGTTGGTTGAGGCCGTTGCGGTTAGTTTTCTATATCAGTCACTCTCTCTCGTTATGAGGTTAATTATTAGACTTATATTTTATATTTTAAGGGTTTTTCTATGTGCAAATTTGTATATATGTTTAGAAATTTAACATAGGTTGGTATTGAAACTTGTGCATTTTATATTAAATATATAACTTTTTTAAGGGTGGTGCTAACTTGTGCTCTCAGAACACATGTTAAAGAACAACTTTGTATTAGAAAACATAATATTTTAATTTTTAAAAAGTTGAATGCATGAAATATTTCTATAATGAGTTTTTTAACATGTGTCATTAAGAGCACAAGTTAACATTTCTCTTTTTTTAATAAATAATAGTTGTTTTTCAATGAAAAAAATCTATTTTTAATTCCTTTAACATGTATAATATTGTAATGTTTTTTTTTCTTTTCAAGAAGCTAAATTAGCCCACCAAAGTTGACACCGGTGAGAATCGAACCTGAAACTTCAAGGACGAGCACACTGCCAAGTCTCAAGCCAATACCACTAGACCAACCCAAGTGAGTTGTATAATATTGTAATGTTACACAAACTCATATTTTAATATTAAAAGAAGAAAAATAATTGAGAAGAGAAGAATATTGTCTTGTATCTTACTTAGGACTAGCAGGATGGACCACTAGTTAGTCCTATGTGGAAATTGATTGCCAATTGCAAAGCCATATGTTATACTATACATGTTATGTTGTGTTAATTCCACTTGTTTAATTTAAATAAATGGCACAGCTGGAGACATATATAAACCTAATTCCTAGTAAATGCATTGTATATGGTTGGGAGCTAGCTGCTTTCGCGTCTGTGGTGTGTACGTTCTGTTAAAATGTTGGTTCAATGTGTACCTCTATCTATAACTGTCCTTAAAGTTTGGTGAATAACTGCCCCTGTTTATCTATTAATAACCAAATTGATTTATAAATATGGGTTTGTCTAACATGTGCTACTTTTGGTTCCTTTAACAAGTGCAATGTTGCATATGTTAGAAAAACCCTACAAATATTAATAGGCAATCCCTTAATACTCCTTAGTATCATATTTCATTTCTCACATTGAAAACGAAACTCTAAATGTTTTTAAGGATTATTTACTTAATTAATCTTTTTTATTATTATTATTATTATTATTATTATTATTATTATTATTATTATTATTATTATTATTATTATCACTAACGAAGGATCTGCTATCAAAAATCATGGATCTTCAAGTAACAATCTATGTAATATTTACTTCTTACGGGTACTTAAACCAAATTCAATACAACCCCTATTTTCTTTCTCCTGATTGGTGAGTAAAATCACAAGTGCACGGTTCTACCGAAGTAGTAAAAATAAAGTATCGTTCCGACGGGGAGTTATGGATTTAATTAACTTTTAACAATGATTAGAATGAAAGTTTTAAAAGTTAAAAGGTTTAGTTTTTGTTTTGAAATAAAATAACAATAATAATAAGAAGGTGCCTTGGGATTATTGGTTCATCATAATAACAAATCCTTCACAAACAAACCCTAAACCATAACTTTATATTCGACCTACTTTCTAAAGACAAGTTTCTCTTTAGCGTATCAAAGCCTCTTTCG
>Ga0315915_1004896_pt1 | contig 16775 bp, 7 predicted proteins | sample MpolbnodulesMG_FD_207738 | JGI IMG/M metagenome (GOLD analysis project Ga0315915, IMG submission 207738) | Medicago polymorpha root nodule microbial communities from Los Angeles, California, United States - branched nodules | ecosystem: Host-associated > Plants > Roots > Nodule | place: USA...
GGACTCTGATACAGTTGTAGTTGGGCTGTTTTATCCTAGGGGCGTCGTGGTTGATAGTCTACTTGCACAATTTTGGGCAGTGCCACGAAACGTCTTAAAGAGAGGGACCTAGTCCGCGACTCAGCCTAATAATCTCTTCGGTGACAAAAATATTTTTTAACTAATTTTGACTATTGTTCCAACATTTCCATTGCACATGGCATTTAAGGCTTTGCTTCCTCAGTCTTTATGTTCTGTTTTGAGAAATGGAAATGGAAATGAAAAATGATAGGAAACAAATGAATGTGAGAATGAAAGTGCATTTGTAGAGAGGTATTGGCATAAAGCGTTTCTGTGTTTTTTGTCTAGAGACCACAACGACTAATTCACAATTTAAATTAGGATAGGATGAAATATGATTTTCAATAAAAATAATATTAGTTTAAATTTTTATTTATTTTATTTTGTTACATATAATTTATTTATAATATTTTAATAAAAGTACATATTAAAGACACTTCAATTGTAGTAAACTAAAGCGAATTTTTAAATAAGTGTCGCTAATATGTACTTTAATTTGTGTATTTATAATATAAATGAAAAGAAATTGAATTGAGTAAGAACACATGAATTTGAGATGGTGGGGACAAATTTTATCTATTTTCTTTTCTTATTTTGATTATAGGACCCATTAGTTGTTGAAGAGAGTACTTATAGTTGTCCGTAACTAATAGATATTCATTTTTTTCTTCCTCCAATCAGAGTCTTTAATAGATTGAGGTCCTTATTAATTAAATGATTCTTCATTAGAGATGCTCTTAGTCCTTCAATTGTTAATTGTCTAATTTTGGTACCATGATGAAGCGACAGTAAATTAGGTAACTTGACTTAACAATTTAATGTCTAATTGTCGTGTCTTAAAACATGGGGTGTTACATCTCACTTGAATTGGTCTGGTGATGTTGGCTTCATACCTTAGGGTATGCTCTTCCTCAAGATCTCATGTTTAATTCTTCCTTGACCCAATTTTCATGGGCTAATTTAATTTTCTTTAAAAAAAAGAAAATGGGGTGTTTAATTGAGAAATGACCAAGCATACAAAGCCAAAATATAATTTAAAATGATACAAGAGGCTAGTAATTAAGACAGACGTGATCAGAATAAGACAGACGTGAGCCCAGAGGTGTAGAAGCATTTAAGGGCCTTTAGAGTAGAGGTTGCATAAGTAGGACATACCGTACTAGAAAGATCACATGTTATGTTTACCTATAATAAATAGAATGAGTTTTTGAATGTTCAATAAAATTTTAGGCTTGAGTATTTTCATTTATGGCGTGACCAGAAAGCAAGTTCTATAACAAAGGATTGAGTATTATCATCCAATCTACAGTTTTGAGTTGTGTATCCTGGCTGTTTATGTTACGTTTCCTGGAAATTGTTTGTATCAAGAATCAAAAAGATCACTTTCAGTCACCATCTATTTCACCTGCTGAGTTACCTATAAAGTTTTGATGGCTTTTGCTAATGTTTTTTTTTGGTTGAGCAAACAACTCAGATGAAAAAATATATAACCTAATTTGACTCTATTAACAACCTAACTTTAGGCAAAAGAATCCAAATGGCCTATTTGTTTTATTTGTGTTTTTGAATTCATGGTACCTAATTGTACATGTTTGTCTGTAATAGTGATTATGTATATCCTTTCAATCTCTTCCATTAAACATGGCATTGAGTACTGAAGTTTTGATAAAAGAAAATGAAGAATGATTCAAAAACAAATGAATGTGAGAAGAAGAGAATAAAAGAGCATTTTTAGATTGAGAGAGAAGTGGTGTCTGACATGAAACATCAGGTAATAAAATGAAAGGATTTCTATGTATACAAATCACAAGATCCCACATCGACCGCTTCACAAGTAAAGTTAATTGTTAGAGTTATAAATTAAGAAGACTTCCACCTATACTACCGGACAAAATATAGTTTGGACCACCAAATACATTGCTCAATTTAGTCAGTAAACTAGACACATCCCTTTAGCATTCTGTCTTTAATGTGCTCCATTTATCTCTTTGTCGTTGTTGGCTTGTTACAAAAGAGCCCTCCAATTTCAGTTAAAATTTTAAGCATCCTTAATCTTAATTTTTTTTCCGTTCTTAATTTAACAATGATGATGTTTCATATAATTTTGGGATGATGTGTCATATAATTGACCTAGATATTTTGTTGGATTTTTTTTATGTCCACTCACTTGGCTTTTATTTTAATTAACAGTAATTAAAAATAGAAAAAACATAAAAAAAAAAAACAAATTCATCATATTCTTCACAACCTTCAAAGAAAAAATCACCACTAATTTGTAATGATATTTATACAATTAATTTGTGACTTGTGGGACAACCTTCTTCTCGTCCAACCTTCTTGTCCGCTCTTCTGGTAAAAAACCAATAGAGAGAAAAAAAAGAGGGAATAAATATACAATGAGAGAGTATGAAAGAGTTGTTTTTTTTGACAAAAAGTATGAAAGAGTTGTTTAGGAATTGTTATAAAATGGTTTGTACAAATATCATTTCTCATTTTGTCAACTCACCCAAATCATCACAACTTCTCGAAACCTAGAATGCAAATTACCAAATGGATCCAAAAATCAAAATATGGGAAAAAAAAGTTTGAACTTCAAAGAATGGAATGAGCCACGAATGTGAAACAAAGAAGAAAAAGAAATGAAATATTGAACTTTTGGGTTGAAATGAAGATGAAGAGGTGACATAAATAGACAATTTATAATCGTGAAATTTATTCCCATCTTATTCTTTGATTCAATTCAATTTCATATTTGCGAACCAAAAAAAGAAATGGAAGATAGAAAGAAGCCTCGAGTTTTAGCAAGAAAAAATAACAATATTCAACCACTCAAGAATCAAGATCTACAATAATTGTTTTAAGTAAAATAGAAAAAAAAATGTACGAAAGGAAGTAAAATAACTTGTTTCAGTGTCCTTTATGTTACTTTTCTATCTAGAAGAATTTAGTTGACTACATATGTTACAACTTTTATATGCTACAGATATATATTATTAAGACAAGGAGTTTGTCGTCACTCAATGTTTAAAACACATAAAATTTTGTTATTGTTGCTGGCTTTCAAATCAAAATGAATAATACATGGTCGTCTTAAGGAAGGTATGAATGCCTTAAATGTGGAACCTTCAAAATGCTTTGCTCCCGGCATACCAATTACAAATAGTACTCTCATTGCCTAGATAATTTTCATTGCAAATGGTATTGAAGGCTTTGCTTCATCAGAAAAGAGACCAAGTTTCATTATAAAAAGATTGTTGTTGTTCTGTTTTGAGAAAAGGAAATGAAGAATGATTGGAAACAAAAGAATGTAAGATTAAAAGTGCATTTGAAGTTTGGAAGAAGTGTAAGGGACAGAAGGCTCATTATTGTCCCACATCGACCAATTCACAAGTTAAAGAAAGCTTCACGAGTTATAAAAACAAGACTTCTTTATGTGTCAGCAAGTTTTGAAAATTTGTGAACGCAACTCAATAAATTGGAGAAGTGGGGGAGTTGAGGAGATATGACTAAGGATGAAAGAGCTAGCCAATATTAGTTTAAATTTTTATTTATCTTATGTTATTTTGTTGAATATTGATTTTTTTTTATAAAAGATTAATAACAAAGGAATAAGGATATGGTTCTCTGGCCAATATAAAAGAATATTTTTGAAGAAATTTGGTCAAATAAAAAGATGTGTGATCCTATTGTATTTTATAGCCCACATCGACTAGCACACAAGTATAAGTAATCTGTTAACGTTATAAAAAGAAAGGACTATTCTATTGCAAATTAAGAAGCCTTGTGATAATCTAGGTCATATTCCTTCCACTTACATTTCTCTCATTTATTTATGTTCTTGTGAAGACAACCGTATAAATTAGGAATTGGAAGAGGAGCAGATATGAATTGTTATGAATTCAAACTTTTCAGTATGCAATTTTATTCCCAAAGTAATGAAAATATGAACAAATTAAATTTTGAGCCGTTTTTTTTCAACTAAAGTAATATAATTTTTAAAACATGTTAGAAAAATATCATTCAAAAATTTAAGAACAATTAAGCAAATTTGATATGTTCGAGAATAAGTATGATCATACTCACTTGGGGAGTAATATTTATAGGGATGTAAACATACCGCTTATTTTTTTACGAGGATGAAAGACAATTTGATTTATTTATAGAGTTAAAAACTTATTTACCCTTTATTTTTCATAGTTGAAATATATTTTCATTTACTTTTGTGTATTTAACGGTATACTTGTTGGATATTTGTATTGGCTGCATTATTGCTAAAACAAATATCCTTGTTTGTGTTGTTGGAACCAATGTTCCAACATGGAGTTTAGGCATCTTTATAAGATGTTGGATACGATGTTCCAACATCCTGGCACAGTTCAGTGTGTCTGGGTTCATGTCTTTTTGTACGCGCGCCCTTCATTGTTTAAGGAAACAATATTTCCTTATCTTATTGACCAAGCAACGCGCATATCTTTACAGAATCAGCTGTGAAATATTTCTAAAATAGTATTTATATTTTAGGAAATATTTGTTATTGTTTTGGACGATCCTAAAGATGTTTCGACATTTTAGGACTTTCCATATTTGTTTATGATTCTTGTTTTGCAGATTAGTTGAACCGATCTGCTTTGTGCTGAAGCTCAACTAAAGTATTTAGCTCAAACTGCTTCAGTATATAAGGGAGACTTCAAGACCTAATTGATCATTAAAGCCGTCATACTAAAAGTTTAGATTTTTAGAGTTTTGAGTCTACATGTGCTCTACTCTTGTATCGTTTGTGATGCAAGTTTAGAACCTATTGTGATCCTTTCTTGTATCGTTTGTGATACATGTTTAGGACTGTGTGTTGAGTTTGATACTCATGTGTACTACACTGAAGTTGTGAAACAAGGTGCTAGTTGGTTGTTTGAAGGTAACTTCACCATTTGAGTTTGTGTTTAGGTCTGATAGGTCACAGGGGCTGTGACTGACCATTAGGTCTGATGAGTTTGCTGAGAGCTATAGAATAAGGACTGCACTAGTGGATTTCCTTCCAGGCTTGGTAGCCCTCAGAGTATGTGTTTGTCACCGGACTGGCTCAACAAACTCTCTGTGTTCTTTACTTTCTTGCCATTTATTTTCTTGCTTTTATTTCTGTTTATTACGTGATGTTGAAACATTGAACGTAACATCTTAAACGTTGAAACATCGTACAAAACATATTAAAACAAGTGTGCTAGAATTCGTGTTGTTGAAACCAATTTGATTAGCAGATTTTCGGCTATTATTCCAAACTATTTCATTCCAACTTTGCCATATACATCAAAGCAGCACAACAACAACCCATGCAAGTGTTACCGTCTTTATTCCTGCATATATCATGTACAAGATCAGCGACTTTAAGAAATTGTGAGACGTCGCAGCCATCTCACACTTGACAAAGGCATGCACATCATTCTCCACCTCTACCTCACAATGAGGACATTGGCTTCGACACTCAACATTTCCTAATAACAACATTTATCGAGTTGCAATACAACCTCTACCCATCCCCCATAATAAATGATGCGGATTAGATGGCACACGAATTCTCCAAACATCATCCCAATCATCCGCACGAATTCCCCCCCTAAGCTAAATTTCTGGCTCCATCCGTAATGGAACATATAACTTCGTAAAATATCCCTCATAATTAAGTTGTAACCAGATTTAACCGTGTAAAACCCATAAACAAACCTCAAACTAAGTCACCTTATCTTTTACAACCAAATCAAAAACTTGAGGATTAGTCAAGGGGTTGTGTACAATGAAACAATAGTTCTAACTAAAATACCGAATCACTATTTTACTAATCTTTCAAAACTTCTTTATCTTGCATTGCATTTCTCAAAACCGTGGTGGTTTTTCATGTTGACGTGGAAGCTTGCATATGTCGCTTCTGCAAATTCACGTTTGAAACTACACAGGGACGCGATAAAATGTTCACAACCACACATCCAAAGATAATAATTTTAACTAGGAACAATTTTATATGTCTACCGACTCACTACTTAACTAATTTTTTAAAGCTTCTTTATCTTAATTGGAAGATATTCACAACTTCAATCTTTAATGTTGCTTCCACCACATGTATGCTTGTACATAACAGATTCATATATGCACAAGTAACTAATTTATTAGATCCGCAAAGTACTCTTTCCACCCTTTTTTATTTTTAACATTCATTTTCCGATAAAATTTTAATGATAATATTTTTATCATAATCTAAAGGAAATTAATGTAACAACTATACTAAAGTAGCGTCTCTTAAGATAATTTATATTATGTGACCAGAGGACCTTAACAGCTGTAGTAAGAAGATGTAGATCATAGGATGGATTGTCCAATAGATAGAAACCAAAAGGGTAAAAATAACATAAACCAAATTGCTAAAAAAAATTATTTACTCGATTCGTCATTAGACATGATTTATAATATATCATATTTTCATTTGATCCATATAACAAATCTTACATTATGAAAAAAACTTTTGCTGATTATTTTTGGTTGAGCAAACAATTCACATGAAAAAAATATAACCTATTCTGATTGTAACAACCTAACGTTAGACAAAGAAATCAAATGCCTATTTGTTTTGATTTGTGGGTTTGAATTCAGGGTACACAAATTGGATGATGTTAGGCAGCACTTTTTTTTACCTATTAATACATTCATTTAACAACCGAACTCCTAACCTTTTAGCAGATCAATTAAAGGGACAAGATAATTTTACTAAAAAATAAAAAGTGATTTAAAAAAGGCTTTGTTGATGTATAAAGGAGCAAAACTGATAGAAAACCATGGTTTCAAGCTGCACATATAACATATATAATAAAAATTGTCATGCAGACGCTTGAAACTAAAACTTATATAATTTATATGTAAACAAAACTGTAGAAGTTGTGAGTGTTCCATCATCTGTATGTATGTTTTGGACACTTCCCAGCATTGAGTCATTAGCCAAAGTTGTGAGTGTTTATAATCATCATAAAAATTGAACAAGCAATATGCTATAAATCTATGTAATTTGTTCATAAATAGGAAAATCATACGGAGGTGCAAAAGCCTTAAATATGGATCCTGCAACTTTGGAAATGCTATGTTCATGCCATTGAAGGCTTTGTTTCCTTAGAAAAGAGACCAAATTTCACCACACATGGCATTGAGTATTGAAGCTTAGCTTTGCTCCCCTCGAAATCTAACAAATAATCTTCTTGCTTTGTTTTGAGCAAAGGAAATGAAAAATGATTCAAAACAAAAGAATGTTAGAAGGGTTCGTTGGTTGGTATTGTATTTATAGAGCCCACACATAGTCACATAATTCGTAATTCGCTCTAGTACGAGGTACTGGTACGGGTTCGCGGTACGCTGCATGAGAAGAATTCGGTACGTATAGGGGTAGAGAGCTTCGGTTCGTAGTACTAATAATACCTGATTGAATATAATAAGCTATCAATAAAGTTTTAAGAAAAGTATTTTTTTACTAGAAATTTTTGAACAAAACTTACTATTTAATAGTGAGTAATAATCTTTTTTATTAATATAACAATAAAACTATTTTGAAAGTATATATAGTTTTGTTAAAAAATAAAGTATTTTAGTTAAAAAAAAAAAAGAGTTTACTTTAAAATTACTATTCCATATGTTTTCTCTGGAGGCAATTCTCCATGAAGATTGCTTTTTTGACATTCATTGTGTCTTAGTAACACATGTAAATGACCAAGAAACCCAACGGCAGCTAGCTGTCGGCGTGTTTTTTAGTTATAAACCAGCAGGCGGTAGTTAACTAGTCCGCAAGTAGAAGTAAGCTTTGTAACATTATAAAAAGAAAGGACTTATTTTATCCACTTTCCATTGAGCTGTGCGACTATCATGGTCATATACCCTTCCCCTTCCCCTTTACGATTCTCATCTATGTATGTTGTTGTCATGGCAACTCTTATAAATGGGGGAAAATTCTATGGTGAAGTCATAAGAATGACTTTTCTGATGAAGTTAACACTGTAGCATAAAAAATGTAGTAACAACCCATTGTTTGTACAATGACATCAAAAGTTTAGTCCTCATAGTATCATCAATTAATCAGATTAACAAGACTACACTTAATCTAATTTTATCCTACCTGTAAAACCCCACAAAGTGTAACACTTAAGACTATCACATAATATCATCAACTCTATTTGCATGTTAAAGATGTCAACGATAAAATAGTACCAGTAAGTCCAAGATGTTGCAAACATTACTAGATGAATTACTAAGTATCATTAATCATTAATCAACAATTTAAAAATGAATCAAACATTAAGATCAAAATTAACTTTTCCAAAAAAGTCAGTTTTCTAACTGCACCGTAGAAGCTCCTTTTTTTTATTATCACAAATCATAAAAAATAAATGCTTACTATCGCAAGAATAATTTCGTGAACCTATCATGTAATCATGGTTTTGAATGGGGTTGCGATTGTCATCTTTATAGATATTTAACTAGATTAAATTGGTTGAACTGATGACTCAGCCACTTAAAAACAAAAAAACTAACATGTAATATGTATATTAATATTTGTATAGCTATATCTTATTTTTTAAAGAGTATAGTTGTATTTTGTTGACAGAAAATAAATTTTGTTTTGCATATCTATTAATATTAATACAATATGTAGATTTTTCTTAAAAAAAATTATATGTATATTTTTTTTTTAGGGGGAGATATGATATGTATATTATTATTATTATTTTGACAAAATATGTATGTATATTATTATTTGTGTAAATATTATATTTAAAAATGATCTTTGCTCTTTCTGAACGAAAAAACAATGTATTCTTCTCAAAGAAAAACAATGTAATATACATATATGATAAGTTTCACACTTATTGACACAACAGAAAACAAAGTTGTTGCACCGATTAAGTTTCTAGTGATACAATTTTTTTTTTAGGTAGTCCGGTGGTTAGAATTCACTTTATAATGTGAATAAGTGGGGTGTTAGGGGTTCGAACCCCGCCCATATATATAATAATGCAATGCCCTACCAACTGAGCTATGCTCACGGGACTCTAGTGATACACTTCAACGTGAATGGTTTGATTCCTATAACTCAATTTTTTCAAATTCTGATTTTTTCTACAAAAATCATAAGTCAAAGTAGCATTTAGTGTATTAAACCATGCCTAGCAGAGCATTATTATTAATGGATCTAATTAACGACTAATTAATGACTAATTATATCAGTAAACATACAAAATTATTAAATCAGATTGGCTCTGAAAATCGGATGAGTCATCGGTTTTAAACGGTTTTTAGCAAGTCTAACTGGTTTGCACCGGTTTAAATACATGACAGATATGTTATATAGTTCAAAACGGCATACCCATCGGATTTTGGTCGGACCAGTTCGATTGGGTGGTACAAGTCGATTTTTAAAACTATGACTCCAATATTATTGTGGAAATTATTGTTATAAACTCTATGAGTGGAAAAAACTCATTCCAGCTTCCACCATGCTCTAACACACATGCCTTAAACAAGGTCTCACCATCGATCTAAAGATGATAGGATGAACTCCTTGTAAGCTGAGCTGTACCTCAAGCATTTTTCAAACTTTCCTTAAACTTAGAGCTAAATCTAGGATCTTATGCTTTATAATCTCACTGATATACACTTCAGCTAACTTCTCAATTAAATATATGATATTCATCCGAATTAAATGAGCGGGTTTGGTGAGTGCATCAATTGTCACTGAAATAACATTGTATCCTCTCATAGCAAGGGGTAAACCAACTACAAAATCACTTCCACCCGGCTATACTTAAATCAATTGAAATTTGTCTTGAGAACAAAATGTTTTAAGATTTTTTTTTTACCAAGTGTCATAAAAAATATCTCTCTCTCTCACAAAATTATTTGTCTTGTGCATCAACCAACAAAAAACAATATAGTAAAAAAGTTATCACATGTTTTTGTCCAATACTTATATGCAAATCAAGTGCACCCTTTATCTCTTCCAACGAAAACAATGTTATCAATGTTGTATTAGTATATGCATAAATGGTTCTAAATGTAACACCCTATGACAAAGGTTGACTAAAACACTCTTCATCAAATAATCTCAAAACTTCCATTTTGACTTCATCTGCATCCTTCGCCCACCTCTCTCCCACCATTATTTCTATTTGTGTTCTTCTTCTACTAGATCTTATGCGTGCATGAAAATACAAAGACCATCTTACTCTAGACTTCTAAAATAGTAAGCTTTCCTTTAGTCATAATTGCCTAAAAAATCTTCATGAACCCCACTCCTTTGTTTTGGGTTAATATCCTCCCCCATCAGCTGTTAGCTCATCTAATTTATTCAATTCTCTTACAACCTTTTTCTATAGTCAAGTCTAAGATGTCAAACACCTCCTTGTTCGATATTCTTAGTTTTTCCTTTAGCATTTTCAATTTTTCTTTCACATTATAAGATGGCTATCATGCATGTTCCTAGCACTTTACAGGACTTTGGCCAAATTTGAGAAAGGCCCCCTTATAAAATAGATCTCATTTTTTTTTTCAAACGGTGGATGAGATATGCATTAATCATGACGGCCACCATAATACGATGTTTTGAATGTGTGTCAAAGTCAAATGCATCTCGTCCTATATATTATTAATAAAAAAAGAATAAAAAAACAAAAAAAAAATTGGGTGGGTCGAACCAAACCCAACAAAGCTTAATAAAACGATACTAGACATATCGAGTTTTATGTAAGTATAATTATCTGATTTGATAATTCAATTAATTTACTACCTCTAAAATTTCTCAAAAAACTTCATTATCATTCGTCACCATAAATCCATAATTGTATAAAACACACTTCTGTTACACCCAGTAACATGAAACATTTTATCGTTTGTCAATAGAATATGATACGTTATTTATCAAAAAAAACATAAAAGACCAAATTTGATGTCGTAAATATTCAACTTTCATGATATAAGTCATATTATATTATGAAATCTAAATACAAATTCAGCCTCAATTTGAAACACCAAAAAGTATCCTCAAAATAAAAAACAAATTTGTTATCTAAGAAGGAATAGATATTTTGTGTTTTACGTGTTGCTTTGTAAAAATAAAATGTTGTTGGGTTGTAAAAAAATAGGATGGAATGGTTGTTGGGCTCAAATCTAGTAAATGTTTGGGCCCTCTTTGCGCTTATTGCTATATATACCCCCGTTAAACCAAGTATTTCTATATACACCCCCTCTATCAAAAAAGTTGGCCCCCTAGAGTATGGGCCCTAGGCCGCCGCACCCCCGACCTATGTCTTGGGCCGGGCCTGATGGCTATTCGTCTACATCAAAAGATTCACACCTACCCTTAACTGTTTGAAAATTGCTTTTCTGACATCAAAAAGTTCATAATAACACAAGTAAATGACCAAATTACCCCAGTGATATTTAACTGCCTCTGGCATATCCGGCAGGAGTTAACTGCCGCTGGCTCTAGAGAGAGTTAACTGCCTCTGGCTTTGCTGCACTTAAGTGCAGTTCTAGTTGTGATTTTACACGTTTCGGTCGAAAAATCAAAATAAATCAAAACTGATTCAGAATTCTATGAAACTTTACAGACACCTCTATAAAAATACATATAGATGATGTAAAAAGTTTCGTAACATTCCGGATAAGTCTCAACTTTTTTTTATTTTTTCGACCGAAACGCACAAAATCGCAATTGAAAAATAAAAAAAATCGACACTTATTCGGAATGTTACGAAACTTTGAACATCATCTATATGTATTTTTATAGAGGTGTCTATAAAGTTTCATAGCATTTCAACTAAGTCTCGATTTATTTTGATTTTTCGACCGAACCATGCAAAATCGCAATTTTTTTCCAAGTGCGAGCCCGAAAAAGTGTCCTAGAGGTTGAACTTTTTCACGATTTTTTGCACTCATGTTTAGAACAAAAAAATAACATCTCCAACAAAAAATTTGAATTTTTCGACAAGGGACGGATCAAATATGAATTTTTTAACACGCCTAAAATTTAAGACACGAAAACATCAAAACATCAACCTAAAAATTGAATTTTGAGCTGTTTTTTTGCAGACACCTCTATAAAAATACATATAGAGGATCTGCAAATTTTTGTAGTATTTTGATTAATCCTCAATTTAGTTTGAATTTTTTACTGAAACGCGTAAAATTGCAATATTTTTCCAACTGTGCGTCCGGAAAAGTTATATAGAGGTTGAATTTTTTTCATTATTGTTTGCACACATATTAAGAACATAAAAAAAACATTTCCCCCAAAAAATTAGAATTTTTCGACAACGGATGGATTAAATATGAATTTTTAATGCGGCAATAACTCAAGAAACCAAAACATCAAAACGTCGGCCTAGAAATTGAATTTTGAGCTGGTTTTTTGCAGATAGCTCTAAAAAAATATATATAGAGGGACTGTAAAGTTTCGTAGAATTCTTAATAAGTTACGATTTATTTTGATTTTTCGACCGAAATGCGTAAAATCACAACTGAAACTGCACTTAAGTGCATCAAAGCCATACGCAGTTAACTGCCTATGGAGCCAGCGGCAGTTAACTGCTGTCGGATATGCCAGAGACAGTTAACTACCGCTGGAGGTAATTTGGTCATTTACTTGTGTTATTATGAACTTTTTGATGTCAGAAAAGCAATTTTCTAACTGTTTTTAGAAATGCTTTTGATGCCAACCAATAGATTTTAAATTGAAAGCTAGAATTTCCAAGATATAAAAGTTTATAAAAATTATAAGTGTTTGATGCAAAACAATTTCAGCTGAGTTTTTGCACAAGTAAATTGTTGTTGAGTCTCTACAAAACTTCAAGTCCTTCATTCTTTTATATAGAGGTATGAAAAATACGTTGTAGAAGTGCCAACACATCAAAATAGATGTTGTAGAAGTTTGATCAATCATCAATGATTTGTTGCTTGATTTGGTTAATGTCCTAGAAGAGAATAATTTGAAATCCATTCCTTGTTTAGAGAATTAACCGGCGTAGACACAACTGTAGCATGTACTATGTGCGGACATGAGTGGAGTAGTGAAGTAGTAGTTGTACAATTGTACTATTGTCATTTTTCTCCGCTCTTCAGTGGATAAACATCTAATGCCTTCTAATTCCTTTGAAATAGTCGTTGCTCCAGGATTCTATTCCTTCTGCAAACTTGTGTCTTCAAATAACCAAATAAACTGACTTTCAGGTTCAGACTCTGGTGGCTTCAGACTCTGACTTGCAACAAAAGCTTCCTTTGAAAATTCTTTTGCTTTCATTTGTTCTTTTAGAACCAATACGTTGTTTAAAGACTTATATAATTTTAGTTTATGGTTCTGCACACTTATAATCTAAATTCTTATTTTTTTAATGACACCAACAACAATCTTTATTATAAAAAAAGTTGGTGTATAAAGGTATAATTAAGATATTGAAAAAGTAAGTATAAATACACTCATATAATTTGTTACACTTTATAAATGATAAAGGAAAAAAATAGACATTTGTGTTTGTTACACCTTTATTTTAATATTTAAATTTATTCTTATCTATTTATTACACGTGTTCTTATTATTGAAAATTGAAGGTATTTTTGAAAAGGGAAAAGTCAGCCCAAAAGTTCTGAAAATGATTGTTTTCTTTATATATATATATAGTAGATAATGCAGGCAGAAGCCCACATAGTGTTGTGAGTGGCTCCGCCATTGGTGACTATGTTGTCAAACCGGAGTGAATAAGTCAAACTCGATAAAAACCGGTGACCTGGCGGTTTATACAAACCAGCCACGTCAGTGCGCCTTTGACCACACTTTAACTATTTTTCACAAAAATATAAATATATAAAATTTGGCATGAAAGGGACTTGATCGCAGGACCAGGAACAATGTCAAGGCAAGGCAGAATCTTTAACCAACACACCACATGCTTTCTTGTTATCATCTCTTCTTTCCATCTTTTATATTGTATTTAAACTTTCTACCATAACAACACACTAGGTCATTGGTCACATGATTATTTCAAAAAAAAAAAAAGGTCATTGATCACATGATTTAAATTGTTAATCTTTTTGGTAGTGTAAATATACCTTTTTTTGGTAGTGATTTAAATTGTTAATTTAACCTTTTTTTTGGTGTGTTGTTCGTCGTTTTGTGCGGGTGTTGTTTGATTTCTCGTCTTGATGCAGTGTTCATTTGATTTATATTGAAAGATCAATTATTCAATCAAAGATTTGGGCGTCAACATTGCAGATCCAGAGTCATGAGTATTCTGGTCACTTTAATTTTATCATATATTTTTGTAGGCATTATATCGTTATATACTATTAACTTGGACGCTGAGAGTTTGTTCATCCTTTATATTTTTAATGGTATTGGATTATGTATTCTATTGATTTGAATGAATGAATATCGTTTTGGTTTTGTAAAAAAAAAAAAACTTATAGAACAATCCAAATATAAGGTGAGATTTAAAGGAGAGCAAGTGTAATTTTGCCGATATAAAACAGGAATAGCTGAAAAGGTAAGACCGTAAGAGCATCAACTGATAATCAGAAAAGAAATCCCCACATCATATTCTGTCTTGTTAGTGGCCAAATAAGCCACCCATATATCTTGCTATTTTCCTACCATTTTGTATTTGTTGTGTTTTTAACTTGTCCTTTAGTCCATCGTGCATGTGTCCAAATATTAATTAAAACGAACAAAATCCCCTCTCCACATTTAAATCAGAATATTAAATATAATGATTTGTTAAAATAACCCAAATAGTTTTTTATGTTGATGAAGTATCAAACGTAATCGGGCTAAAACATGTAATTACAAGATCCTATGTTTGAATTTGGAAGAAGATGCCTAACTTAACGATATCAACATTTACAATTAAGTTAGGTCTTAGAGGCGCATTTACCACGGTTAACAAGAGTGTCCATGTTTAATTATGACGTGTAAGGAAGATGTAAAATGTGAATTCAATTTTTTATTGTCAGAACTCGTGTTATGATTAATATAACTTCTTTTCTCGATCCAATATATCAAATTTGTATGAGTCATGCTAACTTGTGTTCTAAAGGCACATGTTAAGCAACCTAAAAGTTTTTTTTTTTTTTAAGGAAGAAAATCATTGCATTTCATTAGCTAAAATATGCCAAATACATGTAGGTACATCATCAATCACAAGTGGGTTAGAATTAGATAAGGTTGTCTGAGCTAACTCGTGAGCTACCCTATTTGCCTGCCTCCAGCTGAACTCAACATGAGAGTTTTGAAATTTATCAACTAACAGTTGTTTACAAGCAGTGATATACATCCAAACTCGCTACTATCATCTAGACTAGAATTGACACAATCAACAACTTTTTTACAATCAAGAACAAAATCTACATTATCAAACTGTCGATTAAATAGCCAATCCAAAGCCGTGTGTAGTTCAACAGCTCCCCCCGCATATTTATCACAAATAGGGGCAAACCATTATGTTCTTGCAAGTACAAAAGCACCATCATCATCCCTAAGACACATGCCCAAGCCAACCCTGTTAAGAGAAGTAGAAAAGGATGCATCAATGTTGCATATATATCTGCCAAGTGCCGGTTTCTTCCAAACATCTTCCTCTTGTCTCAAAGGCCGAACCTGTAGAGTTATGGGTTGATTATTGTTGCTTGGTCTAATTCTTTGGGCTGTAAGCAACCTAAATGTAAACGTTTTTTCTTAAATTTTATGCATTTAATTAATGAAAAGTAAAAATATTTAATTCAAATGCATTAATTATTGTTGGAACATTGGTGTGAAGATGGAAAGAAATTGGAAGGTTGGAAGATTAAACACCAAGTTATTAAACTTTGATCTAATGTTGTGTGAATTAAAAAAATAGAGTGTGGGAGCCACATAAAATAGAACATACACATTAGTAGTGTTTAAATAGTGGTATTTAATTTTAAATACCTGATAATGATGAAAATAATAATTATTATTATTATTATTTATTCATGGATATCACTTCCCATAATTTTAGGTTATGTTTGTTGTGATAAGATTGAAAATCCAACTGAATTTCCTATCTTTCCTTCGTTAGTGAGTTTGTTTCTTTTTGAACTTATCCGATTAGTTTGTTACTTGAGCTGATCTGTGGGTTTCTTAATTTTTAAGTTTACTTAATCATTAAGTTTCTCCAAATTAGTTACAAACTCTCTCTATAAATAGAGAGCACACACAGTGCATTTCACACACCGAAATTTACAGTTGATGCTTCCTGTGTTTTTCCTCTCTTCTCCCTCCTTCGACTTGTGTTGACAAGTCCTTCTCCTTTTTCTACTCCTTTCTGTCCTTTCGGAATTACGAGTGTTCTTAAGAGTGTTTGTTGTGATAAGATTGAGAATCCAACTGAATTTCCTATCTTTCCTTCGTTAGTGAGTTTGTTTCTTTTTGAACATATCCGATTAGTTTGTTACTTGAGCTAATCTGTGGGTTTCTTAATTTTTAAGTTTACTTAATCATTAAATTTCTCCAAATTAGTTACAAACTCTCTCTATAAATAGAGAGCTCACACAGTGCATTCCACACACCGAAATTCACAGTTGATGCTTCCTGTGTTTTTCCTCTCTTCTCCCTCCTTCGACTTGTGTTGACAAGTCCTTCTCCTTTTTCTACTCCTTTCTGTCCCTTCGGAATTTAGAGTGTT
>Ga0315915_1004898_pt1 | contig 16769 bp, 17 predicted proteins | sample MpolbnodulesMG_FD_207738 | JGI IMG/M metagenome (GOLD analysis project Ga0315915, IMG submission 207738) | Medicago polymorpha root nodule microbial communities from Los Angeles, California, United States - branched nodules | ecosystem: Host-associated > Plants > Roots > Nodule | place: USA...
TATAATAACTTGCAATTGAAGTAAAATAATTCTAAAAGGAAATAATATTTAAATAAAACTAAATCAAATATAAATAAAATAGACTTAAATAACATATTAAAAACACTAATTTATTGACTCATCAACAGTCCTCACAAAGAAAAAGTGATATGTTTTGGTCCCTATAAAAAAATTACACATACTTTTAGTCATTTATAAAGTTTGTTTAATTATGATTAAACTTTTAAATTTTTCAATTATTTTAAACATTTATTTAGAACATTATACAAAGTTCCTCCACAAAAAAATTAGCTCAAAAATTTATTTTTAGGTCCAAATTTTTCTTACTTTAATCTTGAACTTTTGACGTTTTAAAAAAAATCATATTTAATTCATCACATGTTAAAAATATTTTTTTTTTATAAAAGAGTTTCTTAGAATGTTCATAACATGTTTGATAAAAATCATTCAAAAATTTAGAAGTTTAAGCATAATGAAACAAATTTTAATTTTACAAAGACTAAAATTGAATGCCGAAAATAATTATAGGGACCAAAATATGTCATTTTTTATGAGGACTAAAGACACAATTATGTATATTTATAAGACCAAAAAGTGTTTTTTTTTTTTTATAAACAAAATGGTAATATTAAAATATGGGCTGAGATGATTCATCAAACCGTATAACCCATTTCTGTTTGGAACAAACTCCATTCAGAATTTCTTTTTCCACCCTATTCATTTATCGAGCTCCCTCCAAAATGCCTATTTTCAGATTATATAATTTGTATCTTGTAAAAAATAATAAATAGATCATCAAAGATCTCTATTGAACATGGTACCATCCCCGCAAAATCGCACAACAGTTTTGCAAATGGTATGAATGATCAATAGTGACCGTGAAATCATAACCCTCTCAAGCAAACAAAAAGTAAGAAATAAAAGAGAAAAAGAGGAAAGAATAGGGGAATTGCAATGAAAATAGAGGAGAATGAAAGACTATTTATAGCCACAACACCATCCTAGACTTTAATTACAGTTAAAGTAAACATAAAATAAACCAAACCTGAAAGAAAAAAAACATTAAACACACCATAAATTGTCTAAATTAAATCATGTTTGTAATGCCTCAATCCATATTCTAGACTATTTTGGATAATATAATCTGAAATCTGGCACGTTAGTCTTAAGATGTTCTATGTATTGTTCCAACACTGCTCACAGAAAATGGATGTTGTATGAAATGTTTAGAACATTAAGCTAACAGACATAAACAAAATAAAGCAAGATAATTGATTCATAGTTTCCTAAGTAGATAACACTCATAAAGGAAAATAATAAAAGAACTGATGTTGTATATAAAAACATGCAGCTTGACCAACAAGATATAAGACATGGATTCCTTAAATATAAAACGCGTGCGTAAAACATGGCACATGTACAGGTCACACTGAACCTTGCCGGGATGTTGGAACATTGTCTCCAACATCACATTTGAATATTTGTTTTAGGCAAAAGTGAAGCCAACATTCATATATCCAACAATCTCCCCCTTTGGGAAATTTTTGGCTAAAACAAACTGAGGCCAGTTCAAACAAAGAAGAGAGATAACACGCAACCTATTCTTCAATCATCTCAAACATACAACCATGAAGAAAGGCACACATACTCAGATTACTAACGGATACCACAAATATAGTTCTTCAGTCACATCATCATCTTCAAGACTAGAAGAAGTATATTACAGATCTCAGACTCTACTTCCAATATTTTCACAAAATCAACACATGGAAAAAAAGTAGATAAGATAGAAAGGTATCATACTAGAAAAACAGAGACTTGCATTAACGAAAACACAAGGGAAAAATAAATTCCTATTAAATATGCAGAAGCTACTCAGAATGTTCCAACATCCAACAGGATGGAAAAAATAAATTTCCATATGTACTAGCAACTGCAACACACCTCATAGTATCACTCCCCCTCAAAGATGCAACCATAGAGTGATTACTAACACACACGTTCCCCCTGAACACATGCATACTTAAACAGAAGCCTTCAAACTGACAGATGTTTCAACTTTTACTGGCACATCATAGAAACAGGCATGCATGCATAAATACATCCAACTGTCAGGAAAAACTTCAACCATACACATGCATACAAACATACTTAGAAACATACATACACCAGGGTCAGATGATTCAACATCATTTGGCACATTATCTACTAATAATCTCAGACATACATAGCAAGCATACAGACCTACACTTCAAGGCCCACACGGAGAATACTTCCATACAAATTGGCATGCAATAAGCACAGTAGAAACATAGCATCTCTTTTACTCCCCCTTTATAGCCACAAAATATGCCAGAAATCATAAAATGCAAAAATCTTCATAGTAAAAGGAGAGTACCAGAAAACTTTAATCAAAATAAGAGTGCCAAGAAGTAACACTTGCTACCAAAAACATGGAAATACTTCACAGTGGGCTTTCTTCCTTTCGACAGCTCATACAGAGTAGTTGTAGTACCAACTCTCATTGTGACCCTATTGTTGACATGACAAGCAGTATTTATAGCTTCAGCTCAGAAATGATAAGGTAAATGTTTAGCATGAAGCATAACTCTGGCTAATTCTTGCAATGTTCTGTTCTTTCTTTCCACAACACCATTTTGCTGAGGTGTAATAGGTGATGAGAATTCATGCTTAATACCTTCAGAAATAATCGAATTTAGAGTTTTCAAACTCAGTTCCATGAACACTCCTGATCCTTACAATTCCTCTGTCCTTCTCTCTTTGAAGTTGAACACAAAGATCCTTGAATGCCTCAAAGGTATCTGATTTTTCTCTAATGAAGTTCACCCAAGTAAACCTAGAAAAATCATCAACAACAACCAGAACATATCTCTTCCCTCCAATTCAAGACACTTGCATAGGCCCCATTAAATCCATGTGTATTAGTTCAAGTACCTTAGAAGTTCCCTGATGTTCCAACCTTGGATGAGACATCTGAGTTTGTTTACCTACTTGACATTCTCCACAAATACTGCCTTCAACAATGTTTAACTTAGGTATACCTCTAATAGCTTCTACTGAAATAGCTTTCTTCATTCCTTGAAGATTCAGATGACCCTCTTTTTGATGCCATGGTTTTACTTCTTCATTTTTACTCAACATACATGAAGACAGGAGAGCCTTTTCTTGAGATACCCATAAGTAACAGTTGTCCCTAGACCTAGTCCCCTTCATACTCACTTTTCCCTTCTCATTTATGATCTGACATTCTGATTTGCTGAAATTTACACTCAAACCTTGATCACATAACTGACTTATGCTGATCAAATTTGCAGTCAGACCTTTCACCAAAAGCACATTGTCATGTCTTGGTAATCCTTCACTGACAAGATTTCCAACACCCATTATCTTCCCTTTTGCTCCATCACCAAAAGTAACATAACTAGTAGCATATGGTCCAATCGTTTCAAGAAATTTATCCTCCCTTGTCATGTGTCTAGAGCACCCACTATCAAAGTACCAGTCTTCACTAGAAGAAGGTCTTAAAGATGTATGAGCTATTAATCCTACACATTTTGGTCTCCACTCCTTCTTGACACTACTAGCTACTGGTTCATGTAACTTGGGTTGGTACAACATAGGATATCCATACAACTTATAGCAAAAAGGTTTTATGTGACCCTTTTTGTTACAATGGTGACACTTCCAAGAAGAAGACACATTTTCCATCTTAGAGTCATTAGGTTATATTGAATGTTGCAACATTTGTTCTTTCATAGTAGTATCACCTGTTCTAGTTGATGCTGCAAACTTTATTTTCCTAACAGGTTTTTTCTTTTTAGCCTTATGATAATAATCTAAAGCCTGATCATAACTACTATTTTGATGTTCCTATCTTAGGTGTTCATGACTGAAGCCTATACCATTTGGTTTTCCTCTTATTTGACTTTCTAACATCTTATCCAAAACATCAGTCCTAGTGGTCGTCATTCTAACTTGCTTTAGGACATGATCAAGTTGAGAGCTCAATAATATTACCTCATTGTTCAGTTCATAAATGTTTGCAAGATGACCAATCATTTCCTCCTATAGATGATTCATGGTTCCTTTCTGCTCTTCTAGTTGCTTGTGAGTGTCAATATTGTTGACATCTTAGTTATTGTGTGGAACAGTTAACTTCTCATGGTACATAATTTCATCACTAGAATCAAACTCAGAAACAATTCTTCCAGTCATAGCAGTGACATGTTTAGCAAATTCACTCTCCCCATCTCCATCAGCATCCTCATCATCAGACCAAGACACAATCATCCCTTTCTTTTGCTTCTTGAGGAAGGTGGAACATTCAGTTCTGATGTGTCCATACCCTTCACATTCATGACATTGGACACCTTTCTAGTGATTGTTCTTTTCATCAGTTCTATCATTCTTTGCATTGCTTTGTTGCTTGTCAATCTTGAATCTGATGTTTGGACCATTACCTTTGGGTCTCCTGTTCACCTGTTTCAGAATCCTGTTGAACTGTCTTCCAAGTAACACAAGATTCTCTGACAGATTTTCATCATCCACAATATCTCCATGTGCCTCCTCATCAGCAGTGTTTGCTGTGAAAGCAATGCCTTTTCCCTTCTTCTCAGTTCTGTTGTCTACAACCAGCTCAAAGTTTTGAAGGAACCCTATAAGATCATCAACCTGCATGTTGGAGATGTCTTGTGCTTCTTCAATTGTTGTGACCTTCATATGAAACCTCTTAGGAAGAGATCTGAGAATTTTTCTCACCAGTTTTTCATCTGACAATTTTTCTCCAAGATAGTCAAATAAGTTAGCAATGTCAAGCACATTCATATAGTAGTCCTGTATGGTCTCATCCTCCTTCATTTTTAAACTTTCAAACTTGGTGGTCAAAAGTTGAATTCTTGAGCTTTTCACTTTGGATGTGCCTTCATGTGCAGTTTTAAGGATTTCCCATGCTTCCTTGGCCACTGTACATTTCTTGATCAGCCTAAACATATTCTTGTCCAGCCCATTGAAAAGTGCATTCAAGGCTTTGGAGTTTGCAAGAGACAACTCATCTTCTGCTATGGTCCATTCTTCTTTAGGTTTCAGAGCAGCAATTTTGTTCCCATCTTTATCAAGAGCAACAGGATGCTCCCAGCCTTTAAGAACAGACTTCCAAGTCTTGATGTCAATGGATTTGAGAAGAGCACTCATACGTGATTTCCAATAATCATAGTTAGAGCCGTCCAACAAAGGTGGTTTATTAACAAATCCTCCTTCCTTGTCCATGAAGCCAGAAATAGCTCCCTCTAGATCTCACCCTAAAACAGGCAGGGTGCCTGCTCTCATGCCAATTGAAATCTGGCACGTTAGTCTTAAGATGTTCTATGCAATGTTCCAACACTGCTCACAGAAAATGGATGTTGTATGAAATGTTTAGAACAATAACCTAACAAACATAAACAAAATAAAGCAAGATAACTAACAAAAAAGTAAGTGGCACAGTGAGTTTGTTAACCCAGTTCGGTGCAACGTCACCTACTCTGGGGGCTACCAAGCCAGAAAGGAAATCCACTAGTGTAGTCCTTATTCTATAACTCTCAGCAAACTCCTTGTTTACACTATGGTCATACCCCAATTTTTGACCTAAGATACCACTGACACACATCGTTTAACCCTAACCAGTCTCCGATTCCCAGTGAAAAATTCGGCAGAGAGGTATTGTAAAATACCTCATTTTTGGTTCCGATTTGGGTCCTCTTCTCTCTTTATTTTTATTTTAGTTATTTTTATCTTTTCAATTTCCATCTTTTATTTAATTTCAATTTTAATTAGTCATTTTTATTTTTATTTTTTTAGTTTAATCATTTTCATTTCATTTTTAATTGTCCAAAAATTCAAAAAAAATCAATGAGTCCAAGTTTGATGTCCAGGAGATCCGAAAATTGTTCAGTTCATATGTACCACAATCCCAATCCATTCACTATAAATTGGAACCTGCAAAATCAAAAAAAGGGAGGAACAAGAACATGGACAAAAATCACTAATAGCCTTCAATCGAATTCCAACGTGCAATTTTCACCTAGACACATAACCTACAAACCATCTCAATCAAAAAGAAACTTGCAAATCGAAAATCACAAAGAAACAATGCCGCACAATCCAATCGGCCTTTAATCCAGAATCACAGTCCCAATACCACATAAACGCAATCCTTAATCCTCACAATCTGAACCGATTCACAATCCAAACCAGTTCACACTCACACTTACACTTATTCATGAGTCGGAAACAACAACAAATATCACCAAACCCACCATACCAGAATCCAACAAACGACGACGCCACACAACATACGATCCAAACCGAAACGTCACTAAATCCAACCGACGTAGGGCCATTCAAACCGTCAACCTACGTCGAGTCCAGCACCAAGTACAAACAAGTTGCAACCGTCACCGTCGGAATCATCAGCCAAAGCTACAAATCGGCCTAACGACCAAAACCTTTCAGGAAGAATCTGAATTAAAGATCAAAAGAGGAAGAAAGAAGGTAACTTTTTTTCTTTTTCATTATTGTTGTGTAGATCTAGGTGTGGTTGTGAATTTCATAGGAAATTAGTGTTAAGAATTGAATAGAGGGAGTGAAAACAGAAAGAAAGAACAAAAAAAAAAATTAAAAAAAGGGGATTTATGTCGCTAACTGCGGCGGCGCCGCCGCCTACGACAGCTAACCGTCGTGTCGGACTTCCTTCCGACCTCTATCTCTCCATCGGAGAAGATGAAGACTCATAGAGAGAGATGAGAGCGTTTTAATCTTTTTAAGGTGAAGAAAGAGAAATGAATGTACAAATGAAAGGGAAACCTATTAAAATCCTTTATATATGTCTCATCTGCTTGGGTGTGTGTGGGTGCACGCTCTAAACGTGCACCTTCGCCCTCCAGACCCTTTGATTCAATCTGACTGGTTTGCAGGCTTCCTCCCAAATCCATATTGGTGGGCCTATGCCCCCATGTGCACTATCTAGGGCCCAATTTCTCTTTTAATTACTGCACACTCCCATAACACTGCCTACACCCACTTCTCTGCATGTTTTATTCATTTCAATCACTCTTGCATCGCATATTTAATTTATATCGCATTTTATTTGTTTCTTTTACATCTTATTTTTACTAAGTTAGGTTTATCATGTTATTTTGCATCCTCTTTTTATTTTGGCATTTTACTTTACAAGCAAGAATTTAGATTGTATAGTAGGTTTCAATGTAATTCATTCATGCATTTTTAGCTTTATCATTTTTGCATTTTTATTTATTATTATGTCATTTATTTTTATTGCACGGACTTTAGAATGTATATGTAGGCTTAATGTAAATTTATCAGCATATTTATTTTTCCGCAGACTTTAGAATGTAGCTTAGGCTTAATGTAAATCATGCATGTGTGCGTCTGTGAGTGTATGCTTTATTTTTATGCTCTATAGTTTAGGTTAAAGGTTTTTTTTGTGGTGATCCAATGTCACCACAAAATACCTACGCTTTATTTTCTTGCTCCGTTAGTTTTAATTTTAGTTTAATCATTACTCAAAAACAACAAAAAACATGCAAATAGTATCAAACTCACAAAAAATATTTTTATGAATAAACCTTGATCCCAAATCAAGTGACCTTATTTTATTTTTCTTTTTCTTAATCAAACTTAAATCAATTTAATCTTACTTTGAGTAATTATTTTCAATATTAAAAACACAAACAAACTTACTTGCCACTTGGCTTTTACTTTAAAAACCTTTTCCAAAACTAATAAAAAAACACAAAACCAATCAAACGTCAATTTTTACCCCGAACTACAAGGTTTTGATCCCTCACGGGCACGTAGGCAAAGGACACTCGTCCTTCCAAACAATAAAAAATGCAAATGAAATTAGTCTTTGTTTTCTTAATCACTACTCTTTCTTTAAATTCCATTTTCTAAAGCAAGTAAGTTATAGCACAAAAGGTTAAATAAAACCAAGAGGTTCCCGTAGGATACTACGGACATAAATGGTGCTAATACCTTACCTTTATGTAACTAACCCCCGAACCCTAAATTCTTTCAAATATGGGGTAGTTTGAACTTTTTTCCCCTTTTCTTACAAAAATTAAATGTTCAGTCGTGAAATAAATTAGTTAGTCAAACGCTAATCAAATAGCCTTGATCTCCGAAAAATGACGCGACAGAAATGGCGACTTCACTGGGGACCCCCCTAAGAGGGTTGAGCCTAACTTGGCTTTATTTAAATTTTGTTGTATAACTTGCTTAAAAATAAAATCAAAATAAAAGATGGAAATACATGTATATATGTTCTCCCTTCTTCTTTCTTCTTTCTTAAACAAGAGTGGTGAGATAAGTCCTACACACGGGCTTGAGGGAACATTAAGATAGGATGGTGATATAATCAAAGTGTCATTCCAAGAGTAATCTTGAGTGTTGGTACATGTGATATAATCTCTCTCATTGGACGTTCTTGGAAGTAATACTATGTTGACATGAGTAATCGTGTTCGGCACTATTATTTTCAAGTGACCGTCGAAGTTGAGGACCTTTAGTTACCTTTAACCCATCTTGGCCTTTTAGGACGTAGTGCAATGGCTAATCAAGAGTAATCTTGAATTAGATGATACGCGATACTACACTCAAACGAGACTTTCCTCGAATCTTATTGGATCAAGAGTAATCTTGTAACCCGATAATATTTGGAAGTGGTTGTAGACTTTGGGAACTTGGTAGAACCTTTGTTACAAGTACAATTGAAACCATAGTCCTCACAAAATGGCGTATTTACCCTCAACTCCAACATTATGGACTTAACTCACACCATGTTTTCACTGTTTGTGTTGCATAAAAATGCATACATGCATTCATTCATAAATAACTTTTTTTTTCTCTCATCAAAATATCGAAGGACTAAAACAAGTTTTTTTTTTTTTTTTGTAAACATCATAGATATGAATCCTGCAACAAGAAGCAGTAGGAAGTATTATTTTAGGAACCCAGATTTGTCAAACCTAAGGGAGCTAGGATCAAGGGTAACCAGTCAGAGGGACTTTCAAGCTCACCATGGGAGACTACTTAGCATCCTCCAAACAAAGGTCGAAGAAGGGGTCCTCAATACCTTGGTCCAAATGACCCACTCTATCATTGCTTCCTATTTCCCGATTACATATTGGTTCCCACTCTTGAAGAATACTCTGACTTGGATGGTTTACCGGTGTCCAATGAAGTACCCTTCCACGACCTTGAACCCATTCCTAAAGCCTCAACCATTGCTGCAGCTCTTCACCGTGAAACCTCCAAATTGAAAGCTAAACTTACAATCAAAGGAGGTCTCCAATGCCTGCCTACCCATTTCCTTTTCCAAAAAGCCTCCCTTTTCGCCGAACTAGCCAATAATGAAGTCTTTTCACTCCATCTTAGCCTTACTCATATATGGACTCCTACTTTTCCCAAACATTGACAATTTTGTTGATATCAATGCCATCAAAATCTTCCTCACCAAAAACCTCGTCCCTACATTACTTGCTGACACTTACCATTCCATCTATGACTGAACCTTAGCCAGACACGGAACTATTCTTTGTTGTGCACCCTTACTTTACAAATGGTTTACCTCTCACTCAACCCTTCATTAAAAATCCTAAAAAGCTCCCATGGTCCCAAAGAATCATGTCCCTTACCCTGGCCGACATAATTTGGTACAACGCAGCCAGTGATATCGGAACCGTCATTATCCACTATGGTGACTTCCCTAACGTGCCCCTTATCGTTATACGGTGAGGAATTAGCTACAATCCCATCCTTGCCCAACAACAGCTCGGATACCCGGTCAAAATCAAACCTTTATACCTCGACTTATCCAGCATATTCTATCTCAACCATGATGATTACACGAATGAGAGGGGAAATTTCATACAAGCTTGGCATGCCATCCGTAGAAAAGAGAGGAGCCAGTTGGGAAAGAGATCAAGCTTCGACCATAGTTCCTATACTGAATGGGTCATTGATAGAGCTGCAACATATGGGATACCTTACACTTTATCCAGAGTCCCATCCTCAACTGATCTGGCACCATCACTGCCCATACCCCTTGAAACTGTGGAGGAATTCTAGTACCAGTTGGCTGAGATGACGCGTGAAAAAGTACATGGATTTTTTTTCATTGACCCACATTCAGATTCTAATTGATCCTCCTTCAAAGGCTTGAGAATCTTTCGGGCTTGTTACTTTCTTTTATGTTATTTCCTAGCTTCTGTTTTCAATTATGATGTTTACAATTACTTTGACATGTCCTTCGATAAATAAAAAATGTGTCTATTTTCGCATAAACATCATGCATCATCTTGCATTTCCTAGTCTCAAGTCCGAGTCTTACCGAATTTTCTTTTCCAATAAAGGTCAAAAGTGGTCTGATGTCTTCATTCAACTTCAGCTCGCATATGCAAACACTCGTGCAAACACAAGAGATGGATCAACTCGGACAAGAGGTCCACGAGCTTTGTGAAGAGGTGATAACACTTCAGGCCGAGGTAGAGAAGTTAACTAACTTGGTATCTTCACTAATGGCTACGCAAGATCAGCCACTATGCCTACAACAGCCTCGACAACAGGCTCTTCAGCGGTTCACTGCTCAGAATCAAGCTCAGGGAGCACCTCAGTTTGATCTGATTCCTGTGAAATACGCGGAGTTGCTTCCCACATTGCTTAAGGAGAACCTAATCCAAACTAGACCACCTCTTCCGATGCCAAAAAGATTTCCAATGGGGTATAGAGCTTACCTTTCTTGTGCTTTCCATCAAGGGATACCAGGTCACGATATCGAGCAATGTTTTGCTTTCAGAACTGTAGTTCAGAAGTTAAGCCAAGCTAACACCCTGTCCCCCGAGGGTCAACTATTTGCCCAGCAAAGACCCTAACAACAATATCAGTCACTGTGCATGCAACAGCCTCGACAACAAGCTCCAAGAGCACTGCAGTTTGATCTGATTCCTATGAAGTACGCATAGTTGTTTCCTTATTTGCTTGAGAAGGGCTTTGTACAAACTAGAGCACCTTCTCCAGTGTCGAAGAGATTGTCGGCTCGGTGGAGACCTAACCTTTTTTGTGCCTTCCATCAAGGAGCACAAGGTCACGATGTTGATGACTGTTTCTCTTTGAAGATCGAAGTCCATAAGCTGATAGAAGCCAAAGTCCTACCTTTCTAAGACTAAACTCTGACATGCAAGTTAATCTGCTATCGGATCTTGAAACATAATGGTGACCTAGTGGGTCATTGCTGATGTTTCCTTCTACTACTCATTTCTTCAATTAATATGTTTGTCTGTTGCTTTATGTTTTTCAAAAAAAAAAAAAATCCTTTTGTCCCACCCGAGACGAAAGTGAACTTGTGTAGGGCTTTTTTCTTCATGTATTTTCCATCATTAATAAATAAGTCGTTTTGATCCCGACTTTGTTTTTATTTTGTGCTTGTTCTTGAAAAATGGTAATACAAAAAACCCAAAAAAATAATAATCATTTTCAAATGTCTGCATAATCATAACTTTTATTTACTTGTCAAAATCAACAATAAATCATGCATTGATAAGCCCGTTGAACACATTAACCATGTACTCTCTTCCAACTTTAAGTTCCTTGTATCCGAAGCTGAAGAAGACGAGAATGAAGGGACTCCCGACAAGATCTCTCGCATACTGGGGCATCTTAGCCATCGAAGCTGCAAACGAAAATCTCTAGAAGATGGCAGTTATTTACAAAGACTGGCATGAGATGTTACCATTGCCTCACATGGATATCGTACTTCAGTACACATTTCAACAAGGGCAACCCCCCCTCCTTCCCCAATATACAACATGGAGGTCGTGCTTCCCATAGAGGTTTGAAGTCCCGTCAATAGGAGTTCTGTTGGAATTCCAACCTGATTGAACTTAAAATGCATGACGACCTTGTACAACTATATCAAAAGAGATTTGAAACAAACTTCCAACAAAAAGGTTCGTCCCCGTGATGTTCAAGAAAGAAACTTTGTGCCCAAAAAGGTACTACCTTTCCATCCAGGCTCCAGGGGCAAGTGAACGCCTAACTATGAAGGCTCGTGTGCAATACTTTTACAACTATGGATGGTGACAAACTCGCACGTCCTATGAAAGTCGATGTAGTCAAAAAATACTTTGTCAAAAAATAAAGCTCGATAAGTCACAAACCTGAAAAGGCGGCTTAGGCAAAAATGAGCGGCTCGGTAGACTGAAAACCCGAAAGGGCGGTCCAGGAAAAATTTAGAGACATGAACAAAAATGATTATCCTAATAGATTGAAAACCCGAAAAGGGCGATCTATGCAAAAGTTAAGGATCAAAAGAAAAAGTAACTGCATTCTGTCAGGCACAATCAACTTGGGGCACCTCAGTTGTCAAAAGGACCTCCGATTCGAAGCATCTGCAAATCAAAGACTCGGAACAGGGGGAATTCAAACTTGTTAGGGAGAATAGCAGTTATTGTGTTCAATGTACCTTCCCATATATTTACCATTTTCCAAACTTTTCAAAGATCCGTGAAGCCATGCCATTGGCAGGCTACCACTCAATTAATCAAATTTGATTCTGTGCCCATTTACTTGGAATTCTCATTTATTCTATTCACAAATTTTTTCTATTTTTGATGGCAATACTTGAAGCAAAAAATTTCAAAATACAAATTTTTTTTACATATTTTAAAAAGTGTGAACAACAAACACACTCTTTTTGAACTCGTGAGTAGGTGAAGCACACATCAACATCCACTCTCTTTGAGCATGATGCTGTCACAATCCAAAATACAAAAAAATAAATATAAAAAAATACAAAAAAAGAAAAGCTCACTAAGCTGAAAACCTGAAAAGGCGGCTTAGGCAATAGAGAGCGTCCCGGTGGACTGAAAACCCGAAAGGGCGGTCCAGGCAAAAATTAGGGGCACAAAAAAGGAATATATTCCCCGTGGACTGAAAACCCGAAAGGGCGGTCCAAGCAAAAGTTAGGTATCTTCAGAAGAAAAAACAAAAAAGATAACGGCTGAGGCGTGCCAGTGTAAAGACACTCTGTTCCAATTTACAAAAGGCGACTTGTTCCATACTTTTGGTTAAATAATGGGTTTTCTCCCAGGAGGCATCAGTTGCTACCTTATGTCAGGCTTCACCCCATCAAATGGCTCAATTTGTTCACAATAATATCATATCCAAGGAAGTTTGCCGAGTGTTCGTACTGCGATGTCAGTCCGCCTCCCATCTTACCTATTTTGTCTCGTTTCATCGAGTTCACCTGTCATATACAATTATACAATCGTACAGCCATCTACAGTTTATACAGTCATACAAATTATAATCATACAAATTATAATCATACAAATTACATTCATTCATAAAATTATACATTCACACATTAATGCATACACAACATATACATAATATCAATATGTCAAGTGGCAAGTTCTAACAGATGAACAGCTTGTAATCATCATTTTCATCAAAAGTGTCATCCCTAGTGTGTCTGGTCGAGAGATGTCACTAATCAATCATTTCAAGTGGCAAGTTCCAACAAACGAATAGCTTGAACCCTTTCAAAAGTGTCATCCCCATTGTGTCTGGTCGAGAGGTGTCACTAAAAAGGGTTTTGTCTCCATTAAGTTATCGTTCCGAACCAATACGATAGTGGACAATCATCTTCCCCAGTGAAACTACAATATCCCCTCACGGAGTCGGATCCCCTTCTCAACGAATTTGGGCATCCCGTTGTTGTTTCTCATCCACAGTCAAATCATATTTGTCTTCCTGCATTCTTAATTGCATCATGAGCATTTTATAGCATCTTAAGTCAAAAATGGTGTACTCTGTATTTAAGTCTCCTCGGCCCGTCAAATCAAAGATTCCATCTTCGAATCTCCGGACGAAGAAACTTAAATAGGGGCATCTGTCATACCCCAATTTTTGACCTAAGATACCACTGACACACGTCGTTTAACCCTAATCAGTCTCTGATTCCCAGTGAAAAATTCGGCAGAGAGGTATTTTAAAATAACTCATTTTTGGTTCCGAGTCAGGCCCTCTTCCCTCTTTATTTTTATTTTAGTTATTTTTATCTTTTCAATTTCCATGTTTTATTTAATTTCAATTTTAATTAGTCATTTTTAATTTTATTTTTTTAGTTTAATCATTTTCATTTTTATTTTTAATTGTCCAAAAATTCAGAAAAAATCAATGAGCCCAAGTCTGATGTCCAGGAGATCCGAAAATTGTTCAGTTCATATGTACCACAATTCCAGGAACTTTTCTAGCAAGTATACGCGTTTTCCATCCCAATCCAACTACAATGTTTCTGCTCTTTCAACAAACCCTAAATCCCAATCCATTTACTATAAATTGGAACCTGCAAAATCAAAAAAAGGGAGGAACAAGAACACACACAAAAATCACCAATAGCCTACAATCGAATTCCAACGTGCAATTTTCACCCAGTCGCATAACCTACAAACCATCTCAATCAAAAAGAAACCTGCAAATCGAAAATCACAGAGAAACAATGCCGCACAATCCAATCGGCCGTTAATCCAGAATCACAGTCCCAATACCACATAAACGCAATCCTTAATCCTCATAATCTGAACCGATTCACAATCCAAACCGGTTCACACTCACACATACACTGATTCACGAGTCGGAAACAACAACAAATATCACTAAACCCATCGTACCAGAATCCAACAAACGATGGCGCCGCACAACATACGATCCAAACCGAAATGTCACTAAATCCAACCGACGTAGGGCCATTCAAACCGTCAACCTACGTCGAGTCCAGCACCAGGTACAAACAAGTTGCAACCGTCACCGTCGGAATCATCAGCCAAAGCTACAAATCGGCCTAACGACCAACACCTTTCAGGAAGAATCCGAATTAAAGATGAAAAGAGGAAGAAAAAAGGTAACTTTTTTTCTTTTTCATTGTTGTTGTGTAGATCTAAGTGTGATTGTGAATTTCTTAGGAAATTAGTGTTAAGAATTGAATAGAGGGAGTGAAAACAAAAAGAAAGAACAAAAAAATTTAAAAAAAAGGGGGATTTCTGTCGCGAACCGCAGCGGCGCCGCCGCCTACTTCAGCTAACCGCCGTGTCGGACTTCCTTCCGACCACCATCTCTCCATCGGAGAAGATGAGTCATAGAGAGATATGAGAGCGTTTTAATCTTTTTAAGGTGAAGAAAGAGAAATGAATGTACAAATGAAAGGGAAACCTGTTAACAGCCTTTATATATGTCTCATCTGGTTGGGTGTGTGTGGGTGCACGCTCTAAACGTGCACCCTCACCCTCCAGACCCTTTGATTCAATCTGACTGGTTTGCAGCCTTCCTCCCAAATCCATATTGGTGGGCCTATGCGCCCATGTGCACTATCTAGGGCCCAATTTCTCTTTTAATTACTGCACACCCTCATAACACGGCCTGCACCCCCTTCCCTGCATCGCATATTTAATTTATATTACATTTTATTTATTTCTTTTACATCTTATTTTTACTAAGTTAAGTTTATCATGTTATTTTGCATCCTCTTTTTATTTTGGCATTTTACTTTACAAGCAAGAATTTAGATTGTATAGTAGGTTTCAATGTAATTCATTCATGCATTTTTAGCTTTATCATTTTTGCATTTTTATTTATTATTATGTCATTTATTTTTATCGCACGGACTTTAGAATGTATATGTAGGCTTAAAGTAAATTTATCAGCATATTTATTTTTCCGCTGACTTTAGAATGTACCTTAGGCTCAATGTAAATCATGCATGTGTGCGTCTGTGAGTGTATGCTTTATTTGTATGCTCTATAGTTTAGGTTAAAGGTTTTTTTGTGGTGATCCAATGTCACCACAAAATACCTACGCTTTATTTTCTTGCTCCGTTAGTTTTAATTTTAGTTTAATCATTATTGAAACACAACAAAAAACATGCAAATAGTATCAAACTCACAAAAAATATTTTTATGAATAAACCTTGATCCCAAATCAAGTGACCTTTTTTTATTTTTCTTTTCCTTAATCAAACTTAAATCAATTTAGTCTTACTTTGAGTAATTATTTTCAATATTAAAAACACAAACAAACTTACTTGCCACTTGGCTTTTACTTTAAAAACCATTTCCAAAACTAATAAAAAAACACAAAACCAATCAAACGTCAATTTTTACCCCGAACTACGAGGTTTTGATCCCTCATGGGTACGTAGGCAAAGGACACTCGTCCTTCCAAACAATAAAAAATGTAAATAAAATTAGTCTTTGCTTTCTTAATCACTACTCTTTCTTTAAATTCCATTTTCTAAAGCAAGTAAGTTATAGCACAAAACGTTAAATAAAACCAAGAGGTTCCCGTAGGATACTACGGACATAAAGGGTGCTAATACCTTACCTTTATGTATCTAACCCCCGAACCCTAATTCCTTTCAAATATTGAGTAGTTTGAACTTTTTTCCTCTTTTCTTAAAAAAAATTAAATGTTCAGTCGTGAAATAAATTAGTGAGTCAAACGCTAATCAAATAGCCTTGATCTCCGAAAAATGACGCGACAACTATAGACCTAGAACCTACCTGTATTGACTTCAACCTAGGAACTCCTAGATCTGAGATCCCATCTCACTCCCTACAATCAACCACAACTCCTGTGATTATCAGATTACAGACACAAACAAATCAAGTGAAGTTACCTTCAAACAAGCTACCTAC
>Ga0315915_1004904_pt1 | contig 16756 bp, 16 predicted proteins | sample MpolbnodulesMG_FD_207738 | JGI IMG/M metagenome (GOLD analysis project Ga0315915, IMG submission 207738) | Medicago polymorpha root nodule microbial communities from Los Angeles, California, United States - branched nodules | ecosystem: Host-associated > Plants > Roots > Nodule | place: USA...
GCCGCAAGCCGGGCAAGCGGACGGATTTCACCAACGATCCAGCGGTCATTGCCCGACGGCGACAAGCGCTCTCTGAGCTCGATGCGGCGGAATGACTGGCTGCTGCAACTGTCAAAGCTAAAGCCGAAGGGGTGCCCTTCACCCGCCCCCTCCCTTCCCTTGCAACCCGGCCCAGCCGGTCCGGTCGGGGGCTTGGCTCAGTGCCAGTGGGGATGTCGCGTGTCGCATTTCTAAATGGTTGGTGAGGCACCCAAAGTGACATTTCAACTTTGCGCCGGAGCGGACATTTCAACCTTGCCGCCACACATGTAGCCGGGTACATTCTATTTCCAATCCAATAAATAATTCCTGCCATCCTCGTCGAGCCGACCTGGCGTATGGCGCGGCTTCGGGATGGCCGGTCTCGCCCGGCGTCAGACATCCTTAAGAAGTCGAAGCGCATCATAGATCGCAGCATGCGTGTTGCGCGCCGCGACCGCATCTCCGATGCGGAAAAGCTGGAACTGGCCGTCGGGGTTGCGGACGACGGATTGCGGTTCGCCGGCAATCAGTCGATCATGATCGATCTCACCCCGGTTGCTGGAAAAGGGCTTCAGCTCGAAATAGAGGTCATCGAGCGGGATGGTCCCGTGGTTGACAACCACCTGGTCGAAGGTCTGCTGCCGGGCGATACCGCCGTAATCGCTGCCCACATGGGCAACCAGTTGATTGCCGCTCCTCTCGACCGCCTCGAGACGGTAGGTGACGGTAAAGGTCACATCCAGTTTCTGCAGGGAACGCATGTAGGGCACCAGGTTCATTGCCATGACCTCAGGCGCGAAGGAGCGATCCGGGGTCATGATTTCGACCCTTGCACCGGCACTGGCGAGAAACTCGGCGGCCTGCAGGGCTGCATGGTCCCCGGCATCGTCGAAGATCAAGACATTGGTACCCGGCTTGACGTCGCCGGAAATAATGTCCCAGGCCGACACGACGAGCTCGTTGCCCTTTGAAAGTACTTCCGTGTGCGGAAGCCCACCTGTGGCGATGATGACGACGTCGGGTCGTTCCGCCCGGATGGTCTCCGCTTCCGCCCATGTGTTGAAATGAAAGGTGACGCCGAGTTTCTCGCATTGGCCCATGCGCCAATCGATAATGCTGATCATTTCCCGGCGGCGCGGACTCTGCGCGGTCAGGCGGACCTGGCCGCCCGGATCGCTTGCCGCCTCGAAAACGACGACCTCATGACCACGCTCACCGGCTACACGCGCGGCTTCCAGACCGGCTGGCCCGGTGCCGACGATGACCACCTTCCTGCGGCAGTCTGCCTTGGCGATGCTATGCGGCATCGTCAACTCCCGCCCGGTCGCCGCATTGTGGATGCAGTAGGCCGCCCCGCCCTGGTAGATGCGGTCGAGACAGTAGTTCGCGCCAACGCAAGGGCGAATATCATCCTCACGCTTTTCGACGATCTTGCGAACGAGGTGCGGGTCGGTCATGTGGGCGCGCGTCATCCCGACCATGTCGATCTTGCCGGAGGCGATCGCGTGGCGGGCAGTCGCGACGTCGGGGATTTTCGCGGCATGAAACGTCGGAAAGTCCGTGGCCGCGCGGATCTCTCCTGCGAAATCGAGATGCGGAGAATTGGCCATGCCCTGGATGGGGATCACGTCGGTCAGGCCGGCGTCCGTATCGATATGGCCCCTGATCACGTTCAGGTAATCGATAAGCCCGCTTTCCTTCAGGCGTTTTGAGATTTCCAGGCCCTCCGCCTTGCCCGTCCCGCCGGGAAGACATTCGTCGGCCGTATAACGCACGCCCAGAATGAAATCGTCTCCGACGCGCGTTCGGATCGCCCTCAGCACGTCGAAACAGAAGCGCATACGGTTGTCGAGCGACCCGCCGTAAGGCCCGTCGAGTTCGTTGGTCAGCGGCGACGCGAACTGGTCGAGCAGGTGGCCGTATGCCTCCAGCTCAACGCCATCCATACCGCCGGCCTTCATGCGTTCGGCCGCGTCGGCAAAATCCTTGATTATCCTCTCGATGTCCCAGTCTTCGATCTTTTTTGGGAAGGCGCGGTGCGAGGCTTCCCGGAGATGCGAGGGGGCGACGACCGGAAGCCAATCCCCCTTGTCCCAACGCGTGCGGCGGCCGAGGTGGGTAAGCTGAATCATGATCGCCGCACCCTGCTCGTGCACAGCGTCGGTCATCTCCCTGATCCACGGCACGATCTCGTCCTTGTAGGCGAGCAGATTGTTGAACACCGGAGGACTGTCTCTCGAGATGGCCGCGGAGCCCGCAGTCATCGTCAGTGCCACCCCCCCTTTCGCGCGCTCGACGGTGTAGGCGCGATAACGCGCCTTCGGCATGCCATCCTCCGGATAGGCGGGCTCATGCGCGGTTACGATGATGCGATTGCGGAGCGTCAGATGCTTGAGCTGATAGGGTTGCAAAAGGGGATCATTCGACATCTGCCAGGCTCCGGTTAAATACGTCCGCAAGAAGTAGCCCGGAATGTACACTTGTGTCAAGACAGAGACCATAAATGTCACCTGAGTTGACATGCATGTACATTTTGCTTGCGATACGTCCCGCGGTTTGTTAGGAAGCAACTATGGAGCAGACCATGAACGATAGTGGTTGGCGTGGTTCACCGGATGTTTGGCTCGGGGCGGCTTACGAGTCTCTTCTGGAGGCGGGTGTCGATGCGGTGAAGATCCAGCCGCTGGCAAAGAAGCTCAATCTTTCGCGAACAAGCTTCTACTGGTTCTTCAAAGACCGGGAAGAATTGCTCGATGCGCTCGTCATGCGATGGCGTGAGAAAAACACCGGCAATCTCATCAAGCAGGCCGAAGCTTACGCCGAGACGGTCGCCGAGGCGATGCTGAACGTTTTCGATTGCTGGCTGGATAGCAGCCTGTTCGACTCGCAGTTCGAGTTTGCCGTAAGAAGCTGGGCCATTCAGTCGCCCGAAATACTCGCAGAGGTCCAGAGAGCAGATCAGCAGCGGCTTGACGCACTCACACGCATGTTCCTGCGATTTGGGCAGAACGACGCCCGAGCCGATGTGCGCGCGCGCACGATCTATCTCGTACAGATCGGCTACATTTCGATGCAGACGAAGGAGGACACCGCCGTCCGCATGAAGCGCATCCCGGCATATGTGGAAATCTTCACTGGACAAGCGCCGGAGCAGAGAGAGCTCGACCGCTTTTTCGCCAGGCATGGCTACTCGGACAGCAAAAAAGGCGCTTGAGGATGGGCGAGGCGTTGCCTTGCTGAAGGGCTTATAGCCGGTCTCAGGATATCGGCTGGTGTGAGACTGTGTTCCTGAATCTGATTGAGCGGGTAAGCGGCATCCTGCTCCTTTAATAATGTGCCGCAGCAAGAAATGGGAACAGCCCAATGAACAAGCTGCTTGCGTCTATATGTCTCATGCTTTGCCTCACGGCGGGAGCATCGGCGTCGAATGCTGCCGAATGTGGGAGCGTCACCATAGCCAGCATGAACTGGCAGAGTGCCGAGGTCCTCTCGAACCTGGACAAGTTTATTCTCAACGAAGGTTACGGGTGCAGCGCCGAGATAACGATTGGCGATACCGTGCCGACAATCACCTCCATGGCGGAGAAAGGTCAGCCCGATATAGCACCCGAAGCCTGGATTGACCTCCTGCCCGACGTCGTCAAGAAGGGGCAGGACGACGGTCGTATCGTCACGGTCGGTTCCCCGTTGCCGGATGGCGGCGTGCAGGGCTGGTGGATTCCGAAATATCTTGCCGACGCCCACCCGGACATCAAAACGATCGGCGACGCTCTGAAGCACCCCGAGCTCTTCCCCGCCCCCGAGGATTCGAGCAAGGGCGCTCTCCTGAACGGACCGCAGGGCTGGGGCGGCACAGTCGTGACGACGCAGCTTTTCAACGCGTTCGACGGCGAGAAGGCCGGATTCACCCTGGTCGACACCGGCTCCGCCGCCGGCCTGGATGGCGCCATCGCCAAGGCATATGAGCGCAAGGAAGGTCTTTTTACCTATTACTGGTCCCCGACTGCCCTCCTCGGGAAATACGAGATGGTCAAGCTCGAGCCCGGCGTTCCGCACGACTCGGCCGAATGGAAGCGCTGCAACACGGTGGCGGATTGCCCCGACCCCAAACCGAACGCATGGCCCGTCGACACGATCGTGACGCTGGTCGCCAAGCCCTTTTCCGAGCGGGTCGGCCCCGAGGTGATGGATTATCTGACCAAGAGGTCCTGGAGCAACGAGACCGTCAGCAAGTTGATGGCCTGGATGACCGACAACCAGGCAAGCGGTGAAGAAGGTGCGAAGCGCTTCCTCGAAGAGAACCAAGACATGTGGTCGAAGTGGGTCTCGCCTGAGGCCGCGGAGAAGATCAAAGCCGCGCTCTGAACTTTGAATAAACCACTTCCGGGGGCAGTTCCACCCTCTCCTGCAGTCCTCTAGACTAAGCAGTGGATGCGGCTTGCACCGGTCGCCGCATCCACTGCCGAGGACAAGAAATCAACGGGCGGAACAAGTTGGGCCGGCTGCCCATTTGATGTTTATGAAGATCATCGTTTTTGCCGCAGCATCCCTGACGATCGGGCTCACTTCCACCGCCCTCGCCGAGGAACTTCAACCGGAAGCAATAAACACTGCTCCGATCGCGTCCATTGCACCGGAACGGCCGCCAAAGGAATCGCCTCACCCGGATCCCGCCATCGTCCATCTCCAGGTTCTTCTGGATAGGGCGGGCTCGTCTCCCGGGGTGATAGACGGCTACTATGGCGAGAACGTCACTAAGGCGATTGCCGGTTTCGAGACCATGCAGAAGCTTCCCGTCGATGGGAAGTTGGATCCCGAGGTGGTGAGCCGGCTTTCGGAGGACAAGCCCGCTATACAATCCTATGTCATCACCGAAGAGGACACCAAGGATCTCGTCTCTGACATTCCCAACGATTACTCTGAACAAGCGGAAATGGACCATCTCGGATATACGAGCGTCGAAGAGAGACTGTCCGAGCGCTTTCACATGGACGTCGACCTCCTCAAGACTTTGAACCGAATTCGTCGTTCGATACCGGAGAAACGGTGTGGGTTGCGATGCCCGGCGCTCCGAAGGAGGGCGTGGTCAAGAGGATAGAAGTGCGCAAACGATCGGGCCAGGTCCTGGCATTCGCCGAAGACGGTGCGCCGATCGCCCGTTATCCCGCCTCCATCGGCAGCGAAGCGTCACCCTCGCCGAGCGGCAGACACAAGGTAAAAGGCGTCGCTCGGATGCCCCCATACGTCTACGATCCGGAAGTCAACTTCCAGCAGGCCGACAACAACAAGCCCCTGACACTGCCCAAAGGTCCGAACAACCCGGTTGGAACCGTGTGGATCGATCTGACGAAGCCTACCTACGGCATTCACGGCACGCCCGAGCCGTCCCTCATCGACAAGGCTCAGTCGCACGGATGCGTCCGCCTGACCAACTGGGACGCAGAGGAACTTGCCGAGATGGTCAAACCGGGGGTGATCACCGAGTTCACGGACTGAACCGTCCACGACACCGGCCCCCGGAAGTAAAACCCTGCCGGTCCGCCAGCATTTGGCACCCGGAGCGGGCCTTCGTCAGATAGTTGAAGCGGCGGTAAAAACCGCCAGCTGAGCCTCAAAGGCACGTTTGTATCCGGGCCGGGCTTCGCCGCGGGCGACGTATGCAGCGAGGTTCGGATAGTCCTCCAGCATGCCCGATCCTTTCGACCTGAGCAGCACCGACACCATCAGGAGGTCACCGGCGCTGAAAAGACCATCGAGCCATTCGGCCTCGCCAAGCCGGTCGGAAAGCGCACCGAGCCGCTTTCCGATGCTGTCCTTGAGGAAGCGCAGACGCTGTTCGTACCAGGGTTCGTCGCGCTCGAATATCCTGGCGAGGTCGTGATCAAAGATCGGCGGTTCCACCGTGTTGAGTGCGGCGAACATCCATGTGATGGCGCGCGCTCTGGCATTTGGGTCGTCCGGCAGCAGGCCCGCATGGTTTTCTGCGATATGCAAGACGATTGCCCCCGACTCGAACAACGCCAGGTCGCCTTCTTCATAGGTCGGAATCTGCCCGAAAGGATGAAGCGTGATATGGGCTGGTTGCTTCATCTCCTCGAAGGAAAGAAGACGAACGTCGTAAGGCTGACCCACTTCTTCGAGTGCCCAGCGAACGCGCATGTCGCGGGCCAGTCCCTTCCCGCGATCGGGCGACCGTTCAAAGGCGGTAATCGTGATAGTCATCGTTGTTCTCCATAGCTCGTCTGTTTCGAAGACGAGTGGCTGAAGGCGATTCCGACAGCCATGCCCGAGATGTCCTGGTATGCCGGTCTAGTGCGCACCCGGCTGACGTTTGGCCGCCGAGGCTACCGCGACGAATGCCGCTATACCGATCGCACCCAGGCAGGCATTGGCCATCAGGGCGACATTGGTGCCGAACCGTTCCATCAGGACGGAAAAGACAAAGGGGGCCATGGCGGCTGCAGCCAGCCGAGCGGCGGCCATCCGGCCCGTAATGGCTCCATAGCCGGAGGAACCGAACAGCCAGAGCGGAAGCGAGCCCTGCGCAATGCTGTTGATGCCCGATCCAAGACCGAGGCAAATCGCGAAAGCCACGGCCCCGGGTAGCCATGTCCCGGAAAGACCGAGTACGACGACACCGGCGACGATCAGCACGGCCGATAGCGTCGCGAGCATGGGCGGCAGCAGGTTAGCGCCTAGCGTCATGTTGATCAGCCTGCTCAGAACTTGAGACGGTCCGAACAGCGACCCTATCACGACGGCTGCCGGCCCGAACCCGATTGCTCCGAGCATCGGTACCATATGTGTCAATATTGCTGAAAGGGTGAACCCCTGGAGGGCAAAGGCCCATGAAACAAGGAGCATGCCCCGCCGCCTCACCCGTGTTGGAAGCGCTCCGGCGATAGCCTCTCCATCGATGCGAGAACGTTCGACCGCCCCGTGCTTCCTGCTTCGCAGAATCCAGTAATGCAGTGGAAGACAGATGAGCAGGTTCAACCCCGCATAGGCGACGTAGATCTCACGCCATGAGAGAAGCTCACTCAGGTTCACGGCAATCGGCCAGAAGATCGTCGAGGCGAAGCCCCCGATCAGCGTCAGATAGGTGATACTGCGCGAGGCCATCTTGGGGCGGACTTCCACGAGCGTCGCAAAGGCTGCCTGATATTGCACCATGCCGGACGCCACCTCCAAAAGAACGATGGCTATGGCGAACACCGGCATCGAAGGAGACCATGCGCACAATAAAAGCGCCACGGCGGAGACGGCCGAACCAAAAGTCATGATCGTCGCGGCACCGAACCGATCCATCCAACCGCCCATGATCGGAGCCGAAAGGCCGCCCACCAGCAACGAAGCGGAGAACACGGCAAACACTTGCTCGACAGGCTGGCCGAGGTCGCGCGCCATTCCGGGCGCAAGGATGCTGAAGCTGTAGTAAAGCGTTCCGTAGCCGACGATCTGGGTGAGCCCGAGTGCGGCGACGATGCCTGCGGGGGTTCCGGACTTCATTCAGAGGGTCCCGCTTTCATCCGAGGCTGGCGATGTCGAACGACACGACGCCCGTTCATTCAGTGATGCCCGCACGCTGGGGTGCCCGACGCAGCAGTCCTCCATTAGGAATGTCACGAGGTCCGCAAGAGCGTCGTAGCGGGCGCTGTAAACGATCGAACGTGATGCGCGCCTCTGCGCAACCAACCCGGCCCTCTCCAGTTCCTTCAGGTGGAACGATACATTCGAGGGAGAGACACCCACCTTCTCGGCAATCGCACCCGCGGCCATGCCGCCCGGACCCGTTACGACGAGCGTTCTGACGATCCCAAGTCGGGTCTCCTGCGACAGGGCGGCAAAGGACAGACGGGCACGCGGCTCATCCATGTTTCAATGATCCTAAAACAATTCAAACGTCTACTAGCCGAATTTGCAGCGCTCGGCAAGTCCGAGGGAGATCGCCGTTTCCCTGCATCAAGTCGAGATCGGCGCAAACCATGGAACGATCCGCGTGCCGATCGGTTTTCACACATCTGGTTAGAGATAACGGAGACTACAATGAAAGTGATCGCCACAGTTCTGACAGCCATTTCGATCGCCGGCCTCGTGTCCGGCACAGCCACGGCCGCCTGCAAGGATGGGACTTCTACGGACACCACCGCCTCCATCAATGCCGAAAAGCCGGGGATAGCCAAGGACGGGACCACTGCCCCGCTTGAGACCGAGAATAATGCCGCCAGCAAGGACGGCGAGACCATGCCTTTGGCAAACCAGCAGGGCGGAGGCGACAAGAACCTCGCCACGTCGCAGCAGGACGCAGAAGCGCAGCAGACGGGTGAGCAGGCAGCAGCCGCGAAAGCGGATGATTGCGTTGTAGAATAGGTAGCGGCCACAATAGGTCACTGATAGGCCAAGGCAACGTAGCGGAGGGCCGCGTTCTCTCCCTCGCCCCATCTCTTGACAGAGATCAGCGACGCGTCTGCGGCCCGGGGGAAGTCTTTTCAGCCAAGGACTTGGTTTGGCTGGATTCCCGCGACGAGCACAGGAATAATGGCGTTGGGAGCGGGCGCGGATCGCTTCTCGGCGCCTCTGCTCGGGAGGAAAACGTCAGCCCGGATGCCTGTGAATGGGATCGACCCAATAGACCTCCTCCGGCTTTTCCACCGGTTCCACATCGGTGATGTTGACCACCACCGCCTCATTGTCAGATCGCACGAGCACGCATTCGAGCACGTTGGCGGGATCGGCATTGATTTCCTGGTGCGGCACAAAGGGTGGTACGAAGATGAAGTCGCCCGGCCCGGCTTCCGCGACATATTCAAGCCTATCGCCCCAGCGCATGCGCGCCTTGCCGCGAACGACGAAGATCACGCTTTCAAGCGGCCCATGGTGATGCACGCCTGTCTTGGCATTCGGCTGGATCGCCACCGTTCCGGCCCAGATTTTCTGGGCGCCGACACGGGCGTGGTTGATGGCGGCCTGCCGATACATGCCCGGTGTCTGGGCCGTGTTGTCATCGAGTTGGTCCCCTTTGATCACGCGAACACCGTTATGCTTCCACCGATCCTCCCCATGATCGTGATGTTCGGGATGTTGAAGATGATCCGACATTCTGCGTCTCCGTCTTTCGCAACTGGAAGCTTGGTGTATTCCAACCTAGACTACCACGGAAACCGACCCGCGATTCACCGTGTAGAGCACCATTGGTTCGCTCACACCGCGCAATGAAAACTCGCCGAGCGGCGAAAGCCCCTCGCGTGACGCCGGTCTGCAGACGTTGACGAAGTCGGCCGAGACCAGAGCGTCGTTATTGGTGGTCTTGCAGATCGTGCAGATGCGGCTGACTTCGTTGACGGCCGGTCCGACGACGGTGAAATCGAGCCTGTTCCGGCTCCCTATATTGCCGTAGAAGACCGTGCCTAAGTGGAGGCTGACATAAAGGCCGGTGGAAGGCTCGCCCCGCGCGCCGCGCCGCCGGTTGAGATGATCGAGGTCTCTGCGCAATTCGCGCTCGGTCTGAAGCGCGCGGGAAGCGGCGGCCGTCAGATCGGGCCCTTTGAAGATAGCAAGCACGCCGTCGCCGATCAGCTTCAGCACGTTTCCGCCGTTGCGATGGAGCGCGCCGATGACAACCGAGGAATAGTCGTTGAGGAGCGGAATGATCTGTTCCGGCCGGGCGGCATCCATGATGGCCGTGTAATCCTTCAGGTCGGACAGCCAGATGATCGCGTCGATCGTCTCAGCCTGCCCGCGCGCGACCTGTCCGTCAATGACGCGGCTGGCCGCATCCTGGCCGAGATAGACGCGCGCCAGAGTTTTGACAATTCGGATGCTGCCGACGCTTTTCAACGCAAGCGCGAGCGTCGGCAGCAGCCGGCGCAGCAGCGCGAGCTGATCCTCGGTGAACCCATCCGGCTCGTCTGTGCCCCAGACAGAATAGAAGGCATCCATGGCGCCGATGCTGCCCTTGCGGGTGAAGCGCTCGATGTGAAAGATCACATCGGTACACCCCTCTTCCCTCAACTCCGGCAGGCGATAAAAATCGACCGGCGCGCCCTTGCCGATCTCCCGTCGCAACTCGCTCTCACCCGTTTGCCGCAGATGGTTGAATGCCGAACTTTCCCACGTCTCACGAACATTCCCGCTGTCGCTCGACGAGTAGGTCTGGAGCGGTCGCGGGCCGTTATCCTGTGCCCGCCACTCGAAGGCGTGCCCCTCGAATTCCGGATGCAGTGTGTCCATGAGGCCCATCGCGTAGGAAATCGGGATGCCGGCCCTGCTGCAGCGTTCGCAGAAGGCGCGGAACATCTCGTTCGGCTCGTCGCCGCGCAGCCCGGCATTGGCCAGCCAGCGGAGAATATCGATCTCTTCGTCCTGCATCTATCCAACTTCAAATCGAAGGCCAATCGTTAGCGTCGATTCCATCTGTCGCCTAGAGCAATTTCGGATTCCAGGGGTTCGGCAGACCGTTGTCGTAAAAAAGCCATCCAGGAATTCAAAAGGCGCTTGACCTTCCCATTGTTGGAAGGATTATCAAGGGTGCAGTTTGGAAAGGACGTTCCGATGACTGCACTGAAACAGACCGAAAAATCCACATCGCTTCCGATGTCCTTCGATTTCGACATCGAAGGTATGACGTGTGCCTCATGTGTACGACGCGTCGAAAAGGCCATCGCCGCGGTGCCGGGCGTCGCTTCTGCGAACGTCAACCTGGCCACGGAGCGCGCGACGGTTCAGTTCAATGGAGTGCCCGAAACGACATCCGTGCTCCGCGCGGTCGAGAAAGCCGGCTACACGCCGAGGATCGTAACCGAGGAAATCCAGATCGAAGGCATGACTTGCGCTTCGTGTGTTTCGCGTGTCGAGAAGGTGCTGAAGGCCGTTCCCGGCGTTGCCGATGCATCCGTGAACCTTGCCACGGAGAAGGCGACCGTGCGGCTGGTTTCCGGGACCGCCGAGATTTCGGCCCTCGAGGCCGCGGTCAAAGGGGCGGGCTACGGTATTCGGAAGGCGACGCCTGCCGAAGCCATGAAGGAAGATGTGGATCACCGCACGTCCGAGCTCCGCTCTCTGAAATCCGCAGTGACGATTTCGTCGCTGATGACCCTTCCGCTTTCCCTGCTCGAAATGGGATCGCACTTCATTCCCGGCGTCCATGACTTCATCATGGGCACGATCGGTATGCGCAACAATCTCTATCTTCAATTTGCGCTCGCCACGCTCGTCCTGTTCGGACCGGGGCTGCGCTTCTTCAGGAAGGGCGTGCCGAACTTGCTGCGCTGGACACCCGACATGAACTCGCTGGTCGTTCTCGGGACGACCGCAGCCTGGGGCTATTCCGTCGTGGCGACTTTCGTTCCCGCGATACTGCCCTCCGGGACGGCGAACGTCTATTACGAGGCTGCCGCCGTGATCGTCACCTTGATTCTCGTCGGCCGCTATCTCGAGGCGCGGGCAAAAGGCCGCACCAGTGAGGCCATCAAGCGTCTCGTCGGGCTGCAGCCGAAGACGGCCTTCGTTTTGCGTAGCGGCGAATTCGTCGAGACTGAGATAACTGAGGTCGTAACCGGTGACGTGATCCGAATCCGGCCGGGTGAGAAGATCCCCGTGGACGGCACAGTCACGGACGGCAGCTCCTATGTGGATGAGTCGATGATTACCGGTGAGCCTGTTCCCGTTCAAAAAGCCACCGACAGCGCTGTGATCGGCGGTACGATCAACAAGACCGGCTCCATCACCTTCAAGGCCACCAAGGTCGGCAGCGACACACTGCTGGCGCAGATCGTCAGATTGGTCGAAGCCGCTCAGGGCTCGAAGCTGCCGATCCAGGCGCTGGTGGACAGAGTTACCGCATGGTTCGTCCCGGTGGTAATCCTGGCGGCAGTGCTGACCTTTGCTGCCTGGTATGTGCTTGGCCCCTCCCCTGCGCTCTCGTTCGCCCTCGTGAATGCCGTAGCGGTCCTCATCATCGCCTGCCCATGTGCCATGGGCCTGGCGACGCCGACCTCGATCATGGTCGGCACGGGCCGCGCGGCGGAGCTCGGCATCCTTTTCCGCAAAGGGGAGGCTCTACAGAGCCTTCGCGACGCCGACGTCGTCGTGGTCGATAAGACAGGGACGTTGACGAAGGGCCGTCCCGAGCTGACCGATCTCGTCGCCGCTGAGGGTTTTGAGCCGGACGAAGTGCTCTGCCTTGTCGCAAGCCTCGAAACGCTTTCGGAACACCCGATCGCGGAGGCAATCGTGTCGGCGGCAAAGTCCAGGGGGATAGCAACGGTTGCCGTCAGCGCCTTCGAAGCGACGCCGGGATTTGGCGTAAGCGGGACTGTTTCCGGACGGCGGGTGCTCGTCGGCGCCGACCGCGCGCTTGTCAAGAACGGAATAGATATTACCGGCTTCGCAGATGAAGCGGAACGCCTCGGCAGCGGCGGCAAGTCACCGCTCTATGCGGCCATCGAGGGGCGGCTGGCGGCGATCGTCGCGGTTTCGGACCCGGTCAAGGAAAGCACACCCCAGGCAATCAAATCCCTGCATGCACTCGGCTTGAAAGTGGCGATGGTCACCGGAGACAACCGCCGCACTGCCGAGGCGATAGCCAGAAAGCTCGGCATCGATGAGGTTGTCGCCGAGGTGCTGCCGGAAGGCAAGGTGGAAGCGGTGAGAAAGCTCCGTCAAGGCGGCCGCTCGGTCGCCTTCATCGGCGACGGCATCAATGATGCGCCGGCTCTGGCCGAAGCGGATGTCGGCATCGCCGTGGGCACGGGAACCGATATCGCCATTGAAAGCGCCGATGTCGTGCTGATGTCCGGAGACTTGAACGGCGTCGCGAAGGCGCTCGCGCTCAGCAAGGCAACGATCCGCAACATCAAGCAGAACCTGTTTTGGGCCTTCGTCTATAACATCAGTCTGGTGCCTGTCGCGGCCGGCGTTCTTTACCCCGTGAACGGCACCCTGCTCTCGCCGATCTTTGCGGCGGCGGCCATGGCGATGTCGAGCGTCTTTGTTCTTGGCAATGCGCTGCGGCTGAAATCGTTCGATCCGGCCTAGAGCAACTTCGGGAAAGGTGCGTAGCGGTTTTCCGTCCGCAATTGCGGAAAACAAGAGGTTAGAAAGCTTCCGTGATTTGGAGAAAAGCGGAGATGCTTTAGGTGCGTCCGGTCACACGCGGGACGCCCCGTTCTGAAGAAAGGGAAAGACATGAATATCGGCGAAGCCTCGAAAGTAAGCGGCGTCTCCTCGAAAATGATCCGCTATTACGAACAGATCGGCCTGATCAGCCCTGCCGTCAGGACCGCCTCCAGCTATCGGACCTATGGCGACAACGACGTCCACACGCTTCGTTTCATCCGTCGGGCACGCGATCTCGGATTTTCGGTGGAGCAGATCAAGGAGCTGCTTGCCCTGTGGCGCGATCGTTCCAGGGCGAGTTCGGACGTGAAGGCTGTCGCTCTGGAGCACATTGCAGAACTCGAACGCAAGATTGCAGCGATCCAGGACATGACGCGAACCCTCAAGCATCTCGCCAGCCATTGTCACGGCGACGGCCGTCCGGATTGTCCGATCATCGAAGAAATGGCCAAGGGCGGCGGAGCTGCTAAAACCGAAATCAATCCCCGCTTCGGCGTCGCTTCGTTGAAGTAAGCGCCCGTTCGAAGAGGCGCAGCAGATATCCTTGCTCGAAATCCTGAATGCTGGGCATCAGCAGCCTCTTTGGCGGCTTTCGGAATGCATCATGCAGCCGCAGGTAAATCCACCTGCCCACCCCTGCAAGCACAGCTGGCAAGCGGGAACAAGACCGGCTGTCCGGCAATTGTGCAGCTGAGAACGAGATTCTCCTGCCGACGGACGCCCCGGTCGGCGTCCATCGATTTCAGGAGTCAAGCGATGAAAATTGCGCAGATCGCACCCCTTGCAGAACGCGTCCCGCCGAAGCTTTACGGAGGGACGGAGCGAATCGTCCATTGCCTTACCGAAGAGCTCGTTAAGCTGGGCCATGACGTGACCCTCTTTGCCAGCGGCGATTCGCTCACCAGTGCCGAACTGGTGCCCTGTTGCGATGTTGCACTCAGACTTAATCCGAAGGTGCGCGATTTCCTTCCGCATCATGTGGCCATGCTGGAAGAAGTCCGCCGCCGCGCGCATCAATTCGATATTCTGCATTTCCATATCGAGTTCCTGCATTTCCCCCTCATCAAGGATTTCGCCGGCAAGACGGTGACGACGCTTCACACGCGCCTCGATCTGTCGGACGTGCATCCCTTCTATCTGGCCTTTCCGGATGTCCCGCTGGTTTCCATTTCGGAGCACCAACGAACGCCGATGCCGCCGGTCAACTGGAGAGGCACGGTGCTGCATGGGTTGGACCCGACCGTTCTGCCGTTCAAGGAAAGGCCGTCCGGAGCTTACCTGGCCTTTCTGGGGCGGATTTCGCCGGAGAAAGGCCCCGATCGGGCGATCGAGATCGCCGTGCGGGCGGGCATGCCTCTGAAGATCGCCGCGAAAGTCGACGCTCAGGACAGAGACTATTGGGATTCGGTTGTCGAGCCACTGATCCGGAGGCATTCCAATGTCGAATATGTCGGGGAAATCGGCGAAAGCCAGAAGGCGGACTTTCTCGGCAATGCGGCTGCACTCCTCTTCCCGATAAACTGGCCGGAACCGTTTGGCCTCGTCATGATCGAATCCATGGCGTGCGGCACGCCGGTGCTTGCCTTCCGTTACGGCTCGGCGCCGGAGGTGATCGATGACGGCGTTTCGGGGATCCTGGTCGACACGGTGGAACAGGCCGTCAAGCGCCTTGACCGAGTGCTGGGACTCAACCGGCGGAAGGTACGGGAGAGCTTCGAGAAGCGGTTCACCACGGACCGGATGACGCGGGATTATATAGACATCTATCGAAGTCTGCCGAGCATCCGAGCACCAGCTGACCCTACGCCGGAGGAGGAGCCGAAGAAAGTGGGGCTCGAGGCGGCGTGAGGAACACGCCCGACGCGAACAATGCATTCGCGTCAGGCGTTATCCGTCCATGAAGGCTCGCCTCCTAGATACCGTGCGCTATGGCGATCGGCGCGACAGAAAAGATGCTCCGTCGATCGGCGCTCTGGCAGACGCGTTGGTGGCCGGTGCGGCCCGGGCTGAGCCATTGTCGCTGGGAGAATTGTTGCTTCTGATAGGCGACCGGAGTTTCGGCGCGGTCCTCGTTCTGGCGGCCGGTGCAAATCTGTCTCCGGCGGGGTTGATCCCGGCGGCGTCCACTCTGCTGGCTGTTGTCGTCGTCTTCGTCTCGCTGCAGCTTGTCGCGGGCCTGCGGCATATCTGGATACCCCACGCTCTGCGCCGGAAGAAGCTGTCCCCTCGGCTTGTCGAGGGGACAGGACGGACGATGAAGACGTGGTCGCGCTGGCTCGATCCGTGGCTGACGCGCGGACTGCGCCCGTTGACGGAACCTCCCTTCGACCGGCTCGCCGGTTTGATCTGCGTGCTTCTCGCCGTGCCAGTTCCGCTCCTGGAATTCGTCCCCTTCGTCACGAATGTTCCGATGACGATCGTTGCCGTATTCGGCCTGGGGCTATTGGTCAGAAACGGGTTCCTGCTGGCGCTTGGCTTCGCTGCCAGTCTTGCAGCCGCCTATTTCGCCTATAGGCTTCTCACGCTGTGATGGCGCCGCTGGGTTACTGTCGCCAAACCGGCTTTTCGCTCCGATGGGTAAAAAGGGCAATAACATCAAAGTCGCAATGGACCGGGAACGTCCCCGAGCCCGGAACGTTTTCGATCCATATGGCAGCCGGCTGGCGTTCCGAAATCTAAAAATTGGAGTTCAGCAATGGAACGGACGAACGCACGTAAACTTGCAACCGAGTACCTGCGCCTCGGCGGCCATCGCCGGGTCGTGATCGACGATAACCAGACATCGGTCAGAAACTGGGAAAACGAGCCTGCCGAAGCGGACGCCTTTTGGAGGAGAAATATCGAAACGCTGCCGCCGGAGATGCAGCGCGAAGTCGAACTGCTCCTTCCGACCATCAATCGTGCCTGAGTCGATTGGAGTGAGATCCGGAAAGCCGATGGATGCACCTGCGGAAGCGATGAACATGAAATCCGGCCAAGAGCCGTTGAATTTGGCGCCATGCGCCGCCTCTGATTGGTGGACGCAGCACCGTGGCGACTCGCCCGTAGTTGCGACCGCCATTCACGATGGTCATGCTGTTCGCGACGCGGTGCAGCGTCTCTGCGCGCTTGATGAGGCGGAACGCCTGCGCGAGGAAGACCCCTTCACAGAGTTTTTGATCCGCGACTTCTCAAACCGGATCGTCGTCCACCGCTCCCGTTTCGAAGTCGACATCAATCGTCCCCGCGCAGGCGCGGTCTATCTGCGGCCGGAGCAGGCCTGGGGCCTCGACGTCTGGGCCGAGGAGCCGCCGCAGGCCGTTGTCGATGCATCGCTTTCCATGCACGACGAATATTACGAGATGCTGAAATCGTTTCTCGCCGGCATCGAACGCTGCCACGGGCGCTTCGTCGTCCTCGACGTGCATAGCTACAACCATCGCCGTGCCGGACGGGAAGCGGAGGCTGCGCCCGCCGCGGATGCTCCGGATATCAATATCGGCACCATCTCCATGGACCGTCGAAAATGGGCGTGTGTCGTCGACGATTTCATGGCGGCGTTGCGCTCCTTCGATTTTCCGGGCGGATCGCTGGACGTGCGTGAGAACATCGCTTTTCAGGGCCGGGGCGAACAGACGCG
>Ga0315915_1004906_pt1 | contig 16751 bp, 9 predicted proteins | sample MpolbnodulesMG_FD_207738 | JGI IMG/M metagenome (GOLD analysis project Ga0315915, IMG submission 207738) | Medicago polymorpha root nodule microbial communities from Los Angeles, California, United States - branched nodules | ecosystem: Host-associated > Plants > Roots > Nodule | place: USA...
CGTTTTTAATTAAAATATCTCCCCTTCCCTCCCCTCCGTTAAAATCCCTCCCCTTCCCTCCCCTCCCCTCCTAATTCTCGAACCAAACGGACCCATAGGCGTCATAAATGGACCCATACTTGCTTAAAAATAATTTGAAACTTTAACTACAATTACAATAAAAGTACAAATTCATTATTCTCTTCTGATCCTCGTTATTGAGACATTAATTTGAATCAATGTTGATTCAACTAAGATAAAATTGCCAAACTGAGACGACATTTCATCTATTCCTGCATTGCGCCACTTTTGGCTCTTCGTGGCAGATAATTCGGTCTTGGTTAGGGGTTACAGGTGTTGAGCCTCACAACATTCGTGATCACTTTGTCCAGTTTACTTATTGTTTAGGTGGGGTGAAGAAGAGGCGATCATTCCTACAGCTTCTATGGCTTGTGTGTGTCTGGGTAATTTGGAATGAAAGAAATAACAGGTTTTTTAATAATTCTCATTTCTCTACGCATGAGATGTTAGATAAAGTTAAGTTCCATTCCTTTAGTGGCTGAAGGCGAATAATGTCACTTTTGTGTTTGGTTGTCAGAGATGGTGGTCGGACCCGTTGTTTTGTTTGGGTATCGGCTGACCTTTGTTCTTGTATTATTAATTTGACAGGTTATATCTTTTGACGGGTCTTCTTAGTACACCTTGTGCTGAGAAGACTCTTGTGGTTTTGCTTCTAAAAAAAACTAAGATAAATGAAATGAATATAAATTGAGTTGTAAAACACATATCTATTGTTTATTTTTTATCGAACCAACACCGATTAGTTTACTATCTCAAAAACTGTTAGAAAGAAAGAAAAAATTTCCTCTTAAAGATAAGATATATGGATTTCACTATAGAGCAGCTATAACAAGTGGATTTTTTCTTAAAAAAGAAAAAACAAGTGGATTTCACCAAACCAAAACAAAAAAAATATAACAAGTGGTCCACTTTGCCTACTAATATATGGATTGTGTTGCGTGTGCGTGCAGATTAAGAGCACTCACTCGTTCGTGCATGCCTGTCATTTTCACCATGACAAAATGGAAACAATAAAAAACTGGTTGGAGGGTCCTTTCCTTCGGTTGGTTCTATTCTATTATATCATATCCTCAAATTTTACGAAAATATTATTAATAAGCAAAACCAAGGCCAGCTTTTTGAATGCACATTCTGTTTTGTAAAAGCCAAAATATCAACAACTGAATTAGTTTGTTTATTTATTAATTGTTGATATTTTTCACGTTACTTTTTAAAATAAATTGTTCATGAGGGGTGTTTTTTTCTCCCTCCATAAATGCGTAGATCGTTTGTGAGATAACTCGTGAATAATGTTGTTTGTGTTTGTAAAGATTTTAGGAGATAATAACTCCCGGATATTATTGTTTTCGTGAGTTTAACTCAATTGGTAGAGACATTGCATAATTTATGCAGGGGCTGAGATTCGAACCCCGACACCCCACTTCTCACATTTAAATATGCGAGCTCTAGCCACTAGGCTACTAGACCAACAAAAAAAAACTCTCGGGTATTATTTTTTTAGGATAAAGAGCAAAAAAAAAGATCAAAAGAGCAACCATCATTGTTTATTTTAGAGATATTTTGCCGAATTTTATCATTTTCTTTTGTGACTAGATGGAATGACAAACATGGTTTAATCTCACACACAACTGCGATGTTCCAGATTCGAACCCAAGCGAAGATACCAGCATTGTCAATTGAGTTAGACCTTATGGATTCAAATTTTATCATTTTATTAACTATCATTTTAGAATAGGCAAATTCAACGGAGTACCTCTTAAAATGAATAATTTGTTTTAGAGAGTATTGGTGTGGACTCGAACTTAAATCACACTAATACACTCATATGTGTGGAGCAAGTATAAATGACAACCACCAACCAAACAATCAAATCAACAAGCAACAAAATGTAAAATAAAATCACAATCAAACCAAAAAACAAAGATAAAAGAACAGAGGAACAAACACACCAAAAGTTTGTTTACTCAGTTCGGCCAAAATTGACGAGAGAGAGAGAGAGAGAGTTTGTAATCCACTATCAACAAGTCTTTACAAGAGATATAAAGACGTTACGAGAAATTAGCATAAATAAGCTCTCCAAGATCAACTCTAATTTCTACCCTTTTTTCAATCTCTTTCCATGAATATTCTTACATCTATCTCTCCAGATTGATCTTGAGAGTTCCTGTCTCTGCCTTTTCAGGCCGAGTATTCTTACCTTCGTCTCTCTCGATCGACCTTCAGTATTCTTCACAACTTCTTCACGTTAACAAGTGATTAACGTTTCTCCAATCTTTCCAAACCTTTACGAATACACATCACCATTGTAATATTGTTCTTCATGACTTTCTATCTCAGCGCTTTATTTCAGAGTCATCATATGCTAGAACTCTTTTGCCTTACCCCTCATTTATGTCTTCTCCAGCTGTTCTGGATTGACCAACATCATTGACTCACCCTTCAAAGCTTCCATACACTTCCTTTGATACCAACTTAGTTTCATATCTACGATATCAAATTTTGTACCCATGATGCTCACTTGAAAAACTTCAATTGCTGTCCACGGTGAACGTCAATTGCTTGTGACAATGTTTCTATTCTACCAAACATCATCAAGTGAAATTGCAAGGCATGTTCAACATATTAACAACTTTTTCAATGTGAAAAGTTGTTGGCAAAGCGAGTTATAGAATCAACGCATAAACTAGATCAAACTTTTTACGAGATACGAGTCAACTTTTTATTAACCAATTAGGTTTGCAACAAAAACAAATTTTTTTTTATCCCTAATCGAAGCAGTAAATACCATCTAAAATGAAATGTCATGTTTAAATTCGAGTATAATCTAACAATCTCAACATTATCCATTGAATTAGGGGAAAAACACAACTAAAAACAACTACTATAGATAAGAGTGTTTGTTTTTTTATTCATTTATGATAAATAAATGAAGTAATGAAGAAACGACAATGGTTTCTTTCATTCGGTGGCACAAGAATTATATAGGTTTGTCTGTGTAATTAACGTTGACATAGATTGATTCCATTTGACTCTCTCTCTCTCCTTCTAAATTCAATCCATTAGATTAGCTTCGAAAATAGGACAAACAACAAACAAAGGTATCGTATAGGCAAAACTAAACTAAACTAAAATGTCAGTAAGTACTTTATTATTAAATTGAATAACTCTTAACTCTCACTCTGACATACATGTTTGTTTGTTTCAGGAAACAAAGAACAAGGTTTACACCACCCACCTTTTTTCTGTTTAACCGAAGAGAAGAAGAACCCTAGTCGTAGATTTTTCTCATAATTAACGTGTGTGTCACATAATTCCTCAGGTTTCCCCTTTTGTATTCTTCTGTTGATATATTATTAAAATATTAATATATCAAATATCTTTTTTGTTTTGTTTTCTTTTGGGGTATTTTAGAATTGGGTTTTTGTTTCTTTTCTATTCTGTGTGTGGCTTCACTTTTATCAGAAGAAAAAGAAGAAGAAGAAGAAGAAGAAGAAGAAGAAGAAGATGAGCTGGAGCAGGGTGTTGAAATCAGCGCAAGCCTTTGCTGCCCACACCTTTCTCCTCTGTTTCACTCTTTTGCTCCTTCTCAAGCTTGATCATCGCATCTCTTCCTCTTGGTGGTTAGTTTCTTTTTTCTTCTTTTTATGCTAATTTCTTTCTGGGTTTTTGTTTCTTTCAATTGGGTTACCAAATTTGTATTAAAGTTTTGTTTTTTTATTTTTATTTTTAAATTCTAATTGTTGCTTCTGTTTATTTATTATTACTATCTTTGGAGACAAGGGTTTATGATGTTACCTAATTGAGTGTGTTCCTTTTTGTGTCTTGTAAAAAAAAATGATTTTTTTACCAAAAATGGTTGGCAGTGGTAGACATCACATGCAATGTCTGATATATCTATGTTTTGGTGTGAGAACATAATTTAATGATCATGCATATGTCAACTACCCCCTTTCAATGACTTGTAGTTTTGTTAACTTTGCTACTGTGATCCCCCAATTTCGTAAAGTTCAATTTTCCCATGACCAATGTTTTTGCTGTTGTATAAATCGGGAATGGAAACCCTCGAGTCGAGTAGGAGTTAGGACCACTTGGATGAGCTCTCTCTCTCAAGAGAGTTTGAAGTTAGGTTGCTGTATTTTTAGGGTTCAAACTTGAGACTTCTTGTAAAGCTAGAAGAGACCTCAGACCTGTGACATCTCATGTCATCCGAGCGCTAGCCAATGTTGATCCTACTGTGAATTGATTTAGATAGTGTTTTTGTTGTGGGAAACACTTGTTAGTCTATGTTGCATGCATAGTGGTACATTGCGTTATCTGTAACGGGTAGGAATATGTTACAAAGTACTATAATTTTCAAAAAAATCCAATTATTGTCGAGAGTTTTTTTTCTCCAAATTTGCGACATTAGAATTCCATACAGAATCAAGAAATATTTACAGGGAAATCAGGAAAGGGGATATGTACACAGCCAGAGATAGGGAAAGAATATTTACATAGTGGGAAAGGGAAAGAATCTACAAGGTAATAAGGAAAGTATCAACATTATCAATAGTAGGAATGATCAAAACATAATGTCTTTAATTTTTTCACTACACAGAAATACTCTTTAAGTTATCAGACTACGGTTACAGATTAGTGTGTTCCCAAACAGTGCTTACGTGAATGCCAAGTTGAGTACCCGAGTGTACCAAATACGTGTATGGTTTAAGTTTTGAAGTATTGTGCATCATGGTGCAAAGTACTGGTGAGTGTTTCACCCAAAGGTTGCTCAAATAAAATGTAAACCTGTTCCTGAAAACATGGTGCAGTTGATTGTGTTGTCTAAACATTGTTGATATGGAAATTTGATGATAGTCAATATGTGTGGTTTGCAGTGTGTAATGGATTCTTAGAATACGGTGAGTATAAATCACTGACTTCAACTTTAATATACAGGATAATTTTTGCACCTCTTTGGATGTTCCATGGCGTTGTGGCTCGAGGAAGGTTTTCATTACCCGCGCCATCAGCTCCACGTAATCGACATGTACGCCGATGTCATTTTTAACTAAAATTTGAGGCAGTTTCTATATTGAGTTTTTGTTTTGTTATTGTGGATACCAGACCATTGACTTCAGAACCATGAATTTTTATTTTTCGTATTGTTCTTTAGCTATCACGAATAAAACCTCAAACTTAGTGTTCTGAATCCTTATTTCATCTTTCTTTTATAAATTACTAATATCATGTACTTTTTGTCCCTGTTAATGATTATGACAAGTGAATACAAACTGGTTTTCTATGTTATGACAGTGGGCGCCATGTCACGCTGTTGTTGCAATGCCATTACTTATTGCATTTGAATTGCTCCTTTGTATATACCTTGAGAGCTTATATGGTACTCTTCTACTCTACACTTTTGTGCTTTCATAATTAAGAATTTTCAATTATTTTAATCGTTTCACATGTACTTCAGTTGTCTTTGCATGGTTATTTCTTAAGAAATATTAAGTTGGTATGATTTGTTTATTCAGTTAGATTGATGCGTTCAAATTTCGACTACAGAATTATGAGCATTTTGCCATATTCTTGTCTGTTAAATGAAAGGCTTTTCTCACAATAGAAGACTTGACTTTCTATAATGGCTATTCTGCAAGATTTCCAATTATACAAATGCATTTTTTTTCCTTGCACAGTTCGTGGCTTTGCAGCAGTAGATCTGAAGATTGTGTTCCTTCCTTTACTAACATTTGAAATCATTATTCTCATTGACAATTTCAGGTAACTTCTTTAAGATAGCTCCCATAAACCTTAATTTCTTTTGGATTGTTCTTTTGTCTTTCTCTACTTGAAAATGTTCGGATTTCAATCATTGGTGCAGACAAATGAGTTTGTGATGTGGAGTCCTTCAATCTCAATGTTTGTTACCTGTGCAGAATGTGTAAAGCTCTAATGCCAGGGGATGAAGAAAGCATGAGTGATGAAGCAATATGGGAAACTCTTCCTGTAAGGCTTTATACATGTAACTCTTTCGATTTTCATGTTCTCATTTTCTTCTATATTATTTTAATGGAAGACATTACCCGATTGCAATTGCTGCTTGAGTCGATTCAAAATTTTGTGATGCTTGGTATGTTATTGTCGTCAAGGTCTTGACTTGCAATTTTTTCTTATTGGAATGTTCAATGTCGAAATTGTTGAAGCTTGATTACACTGAGTGTTTTTCATTCTGTTTGTTGTAGCACTTTTGGGTTGCCATCTCTATGGTGTTCTTCGTTGCTGCTACAGTCTTCACACTCCTAAAACTGAGTGGTAAATTCCTTTTCTTCTACTGTCAATAGATGGATTTTCTTTTCACTTATTCTCTCTCTCTCTCTCTCTCTCTCTCTCTCTCTCTCTCTCTCTGTGTGTGTGTGTGTGTGTGTGTGTGTGTGTGTGTGTGTATTCTGTCATATCAATTTTTAATCTCATGATAATAATGTTGTGATCTTGTGAAATATTGTCTTACACTGCTGTTGAAAAGGAAACACTATATTTTGTTACATTATTCTTCAATATTTTTCCTGAAAGAACAGGACTTTTGGTTATGCAAAAATAAATAAATACAGAAGTTCTGTTAATTTTACTTTATTCATGAAAATTTGGTTCCCTTAAAATTAAGTACCCTTTTAATGAGCTGGGGTTAAGTAGATGTGACGTGAATGCTTAACAAATGTAGCAGAATTTTTATTATTTTTCCCCATCTTAACAGATATCTTTTGAGTGGCATGGACAACGTGTTGTAAAATGATTTTTTTAAGCAAAAGGCATGTAAAAACATCAGTATAGAATCAGTAATCCAACTAGCTTTTGACACCACCGCCTCTATCAATCATCTTCAATATGTTCTAAGATGATTGATTCCTCATGTTTTATCCATATTTCACAGTGAAACATGAAAGTTTTTGTAAAAACTATTATTCATTATAGATATACTCTACTCCCTCTGTTCATTTTAGTTGTCGTTTTAAGATTATTTACGTATACCAAGACGAAGAATAAATTGTTACTTTTGAGAGAAATATTTATCTTTTTCCTATAATACCCCTGGCTAATCATTATCTCATTTCACTTATTTCTCTCTGCAGTAAATGGTAAGGGTACTATTGACATACCAATAGTCAATGTTGCACTGAACTTTGAAAATAATAAGTGAATAGGAACCAGCACATTTGATATAAAAGTAGCAATGGATGATCCGACGGTGTCCGGATGACTTATTTTACTCATGAACATAAATACGAAGTCCATGCCATTTAATTTGACCATTTTTAAATTTGTGATAACATCTAAGTGACGATGGACTCATTTCTTTTATATAATTGTTGTATTTTATACTCATAGTCACGAGTTCATCTTTCTTTAAGTATGACTTTTTTTTCTTGTCTGATACAGGTAGTGTAGCTTCTCTCGGTTGGTGGGACTTATTTATTAACTTCGCGTAGGTTTCTATCTTAACTGTTACGCACTGAAACGTATAATTAGCTTTGTGTTTATTAGATTTCTGACTTGAATTTTTTGTATATGGTTTTTATATCTTACTTTTTTGCAGCATTGCCGAGTGCTTTGCATTTCTTGTATGTACGAAGTGGTCCAATCCTGTCATTCATAGAAGTTCCAGAGAACCCAGTTCTTCTACTACTACTATTAGATATCTTGACTGGAACAGTGGTTTACTGGTTTCTTCAGAAGAAGATCAACGTCAGGCGGGAATGTGTAGCCTCCAAGACATAGGGGGTCATTTCATGAAAGTACCGGTCATTGTTTTCCAGGTTCTTCTTTGCATGCATTTAGAGGTACGGAATGCTGAATTGTGTGCTTAGCCGACCTCAGAAATTCATATTGCATTTGGAAAACTGAGCTGTTTCGCATTTCAGGGAACACCTGCTTTTGCTGCACATTTACCTCTTGCAGTTCTTTTCTCTCCCCTTTTCGTACTGCAAGGTGTTGGTGTGCTATTATCTGCATCTAAGTTTGCGGAGAAACTTGTGCTTCTTCTACGAAGCGGAGCTGGTAGAGGACTTTATTTTAGATTCTCTTCCAGAGCTCATGACTGCTTGGGGTTCTTGCACCATGGTTCTAGGTAATAAATCTTCTTTTATTGTTATCATTACAAGGGAAAAATTTAGGTTTTAAATATGTTGGATGGCCTGATTTAAATTTTTCATTCTGTTCCTGTAACTTTTACTCTGTTATGACTCAATTCTGAGATCCTCTGTCCACTTTATGACTAAATTTAACATGAGTCTCATATGTTGCGAGCTGTTTCTCAAATGAAATAAATCCTTGATTACTATATTCTATTCACCAGCTATTTTAAACTAGAATGAAAACTACATAAGAATAGGAAGCTCAAAGGTTTTGTGATTCTTTGGGATCAAATTAATAACGCTAGGTTATCTATGGTAACTATGAAAGTCTATCAAGAAACAAGAGTAAAGAATAATAACAGAGAGAAACAATTAATATCAATTGCGATTACAAACTATGAAACCCTGCAAAAATTCTTAGGTAGATACAATGCATTGTGTGCACTGAATCGATAAAATATGACAATTTGTTTGAGTCCTTTCATGTTGAATGTGTAAAGCATGATTCGGTTCAGAAACTGAATATATGTCTTCAGTTCAGTTCAGGAGTAATCTAATTTTTTTTCTTGTACTGCAATATTTTTTCACTGTTGTGGTTTTAGATAACAAATCCAATGTATTTTGGGGTCATATTTTTCAAGAAGATGCTCTAGTCGGTTCGGTGCACAAACATAAAAATAATATCTCCAAACCTCAAGCTAGTAATCTGATTTTTGTTTTCATTATTATTTTTACCACTGGTATGGTTAGAGATGAAAAATCCAGTGTTTAAAGGTCAAAATTTTTAAAAAGCAAAGCAGCGATCTTGTTGAATTACCATATGCATATAATTTTCTGTACTAAATCTGATCTGACAATTCATGGAATCAGATTACTAGGCTGGTGGTCAATTGATGAAGGTAGTCGGGAAGAACAGGCACGATTGTACCATGAGGGAGCATCTGGGTAAGCATCATTTCATTTTATTATTACAACCGAAGTGTGTGCAGTAAGAATAATGTGATTTATATGTTGTCACATATATGGTTTCTCTTTATTGTTTTGTTTAACACCGGAACTTGTATATGACTACATATACAAGTATCCAGACATCCTTTTTTCCTCCCTTTTTTATGATACAAGCAAGATTGATAAGTTATTTTTGTTTTTTTCTTCTAAATATGTTCATATAGTAGTTAATTCTAATGTTCTTTGAACATTTGACTTGTCACTGCACAGGTATAATACATTCAGTGGTTACCCTCCTGAGATTGTTAAGAAAATGCCTAAAAGGGATCTTGCTGAGGAGGTAATGACAGTTCCTACAATCAATAGATCAGTTTACGGTGGATTCTATTCATGTATATGGACAATTATAGTATTATGATTTAAATAACTTGCATATGTTTAGTTCATCACAAAAATTTCCATCATTGGCGTACTTAAATTTTGTGCAATGTCAGGTATGGAGACTCCAGGCAGCTCTTGGCGAGCAGACGGAAATTACAAAATACAGCCAACAGGAATATGAAAGACTTAAAAATGTAAAAATTAATAACTTCTACAAGTTCTTTTAGTCGTTTGTTTGTAGTTTGTACTACATAATTTTCAAAGTCTCGTATATGATGTGTGAAGAAATCATCCACATCAGCAAGGGTCAATACTATTTAAGATCCTAACAAGATGAATGGATTCATTCGCATATGATAAATCATCAATCACTAACAGCCATTTTACAACTGTCTCCAAGGGGATTTGAACTTTGTCCCTTAGATCAGAAGATCAAGCTCTTACTATTAAGTCAACACCTCATGGACAAAGTCTCTTGAGACTATATCTTAGTGATCAGTGTCCTAAACAAAATCTTAGTGACGTGCTCTTGTTTTATGTTATAATAATTTCTCTATTTAGATTCATCATCAAGTTTCATTTGGCCGACTTATATGTTTCATTTCTTGTTCTTATCAGGAGAAAGTGCTGTGCCGAATTTGTTTTGAGGGAGAGATTAGTGTTGTATTACTCCCATGTAGACATCGTGTCCTTTGCAAGTAAGAATAACATAAAAATATGTGGTATTCAATGATACAACTGGTTACATTTCATTCATAGCTTGTCCTTATGCTAATTTATTTGCATGGATGAACTGCAGCTTCTGCTCGGAGAAGTGTAAGGCGTGCCCAATTTGCCGCAACTATATTGCAGAGCGCTTGCCTGTATATGATGTCTAAGCGTTAACTTGACCAACTTTTTTATATACAACAAGACCATAGAAGACAGTGTGACTAAAGGAAAGTGAGAAAATGTTACATATAACAAGGTGAAATGGTGAATACTTGCTACAGTTTTTGTTGTCAAGTTAATTATGCGCCAACTTATACATTGTCTAATACATAACAAAGGGGTAGGAAGAATAGAGCAACCAGTTGGTTACTTTGGATTTTGAATTTGATTTTTGTTTTGCTTTAACTAATTTGTATATATAATAGATACTTAGAGTGTTTATAAATGATTGCAATCAATGTAACGAATAGTGATCTGCCCAACCTTTTTTTTCGGGATCAATCATGTGTAAAAGCTTGGCTTCAATTCTTAACTCTCGCTCGCTCGCTCAAATGAAACTATTTTTTAGAAGAATTGGATGGCTATCTGAGAATGTTTTTAACTTTTATTCTGAGATGTAAGCCTAGATAAATTCTTTGGCAACCATGTTATTGGTGCGAAGTATCTACCAACTTTGCTGATGACTAATCTCCGTTTGAAAATTCAGCTGGCCATATTTAGTGGAGGGGTCTCCTCTATCAACTGCATTTTTTTTTCTCTCCCTTGAACACGAGCAAGTCACATTAAATTGCAACCAAGTGATTGTGTCCATGAGTAGTTATTACATTGACTTGTCATAGAATTCTTTTGCTTGCATACATTGCCTTTGCCTTCATGTTGGAAACTCGTTTCCCCCTGAAAGTATGTATATGCATTTTAACGAAGCCAAGAGTAGAACAGTTCATAATCTGGAAACTAAAAAGACATGTATACGACAAACACTTACAAAGACATGTATTTACCTCTTCCCAGAAAGTCCAGTGGATGCTGGAACCTTGTATTTAAGATGGCAAGATCCTATGTTCATTTAGGTTTTTTAACAGTTCTTGGATTCCCATTGCTGGGAGAGGAGATGTACTATTATCTATTGTATGATTGAAATTTGAACATGATTATTTCTAATTGCTAATTAAGGTAAATTATCATGAGAAGAAGGTTTGTATAAGTTTTTTTTTTGTTGATAAAAATTTGTATATCCACGGTAGTACACTAACGGTGACTCTTTCAATGGAACTCACATGTACACCTCATTTATTTATAATTTTTTTAATAAAAGTTCTTATTAAGGATCCAATGACTCCAATAAAAAATGCTTAAATAAGTCCTATTAACTTTACATCATTATACAAAAGTAATTTATTTATAAAATTATAAATTACATCATAATATATTACATCTTTTTGAAAGGGGGACCAACTTGTATATATTTTATTACTTTTTTTATTCTTCCTCCAACGAGGATTCTAAGCCTTCCTCCACTAATGTTTGAAATAAGACAAAGAGTATATACAATATCATGTATTGTGATTTTAACGAGGGGAGTACATATTAGTATTCAAAATTTGTGGGTATATAAATTCAAAATTGAAATTTGCCACATTCAATTATTGAGGTACTTTTCGAAACACTTGAGTCGAGTCTATAAGAAAGAGGACAAAAATGATTTTTTTTTATTATGTTTATGACATGCGTCAACCATGGCACCCACTTGTCACTCCATCACTCGAATTGCAACATTTTGGTGCTATTATATGGCGTGACCATTGTATGTTAGGACTCAGATTTTTTTATTGAAGAAAAATGTTACTAAATTTTGTTTACCGGCAATTTTTACGGTTTTAATTCACGTGTTACTGCTTAATCTTTTAGCTCACAAATCAAGCTATTTATATGGGACTGGTTTACGTATTTCTTCATAAAAAAGAAATGTGAAATATTTAAATCTAGAGTGATGTAAGTAGTATTTCTTCCAACTTCTTTCTCTATTATAGAAAGTTCACTTTTTAGTTTTGCTAACAAACTGTAATAAATTGAATTCAACACCCTTAGATATGTATATTTTGTTGACATCTCCATCTCCATATACATAATTAATTATGAGCATGAGTACTCCCTCTCAAAACAATGTGTGGTACTAGGACTAACTTCTATTAGTGTAGTGGATCAATAATCCAAAATTTGTGCTCTATCTTGTCCCCAAAACGAGTTTGTATCGAAGTAGTAGTTATATGGTAGGCATCAATAGGTCTTAATCTCTCACTAGGAAATGTTTGTTATTACTTGATGATAAAATTGTGCCGGTTTTGGACGTATATGTAAATGTCACTTCTAACTTGTATACAGTATATACATTACATATATTGTAATGAGAATGTAGAAACTATCTCGTGATACAAATATGTAATTTTTCGTTTGAGCATAACTTGCTTAACTTTAATATATAAATTGTGCACAAGGTATTAAAAAACATATCCGGAGATAAATTCAATGAAATAAAAATAAGAGAAAAATACATTCACCTCTCTTAAAATATCCTTATATATCTTATAGTCCATAAAAAAATACATGCAAATATCAGATACATACATTTCTTTATTTTGTAATCACACTAATGAGTGTTTTATTTGTGTAAAAAACAGGTGGTATTTAAAATACTAGTAATTGTATGAAAACAAAATAGAAATTGGATAGAGAAGAAAGAGTATATATAGTATTATATAGAAGTTTCCATTGTTATGGACATATGGTACAACTTGACCTAATATTAATATGTATATCTATATCTATACTGTTTCTGATGTAATAAGAGTGTAGATTTGGATGGTATTCTTTTATTTTCATAGTGTGAATGAGAAGGTTCCTCCTTGGGAAAAAGGGAAATTCACAAATGTGGTTCATATCATCTTAGAGAAGACGTGGAAAATTGGCCACGTCCACTTTCCTGTTTGGCTTTCTTAACAAGACAAATACTGTATATAATTTTATTGAAAGTGGGGGCATATGTGCTTTGTATTTTGTGAATTATTTGTTCAGGCCATCATGTTACCATATATATCTTCAATTTCACTCTGGATAGACAAATAATTTACAAACAAAATAATCATTGTGAATTTCACTTAAAGGGTATTTAATTAGGAGTTACCACTGATAAAAAAAAAAGGTTTGAGTAGTGTTGGCAAATCACAGGTAGCACTTAAAATCACTTAATATCAAGTGATTGAAAAAGAAGGCATACCTTAATGAAGTTGTCTTTGTCAACAGTGGTCTATTCATTAGCATGGTCGAGATTCCATTCGATATGGAAAAGAAATTCTACTGGCCCTACTATTTATGAACTTATTCAGAAATTATGTATCCAAAGTTTTTAACCATTCTTATACAATTTCTTGACATAATAGAGTAAAAAGCTTTATTAATTTCTTGGTATAATAAAAAAGGCATATGCTCTATCATTATTTTCGAAAAGAGTATTTTGAATTGGACCCTTCACTCCCTAAACAAACTGTGTACATAAATGATACGATTTGGTAAACATGTTTGAATATTTTTTATTCCAACAAATGTAAAATGAGCAAATTAATAGGATTAACTATTTATCGTCATTTTCACTCTCAAAAAATAACTATTTATCGTCTTTTTTAGTTTGATAAATTTACCAAATAAGATATTAATAACAGAAGATAATACACATGGTAAAAGGTTATTAAATTTTAATTTATTATAGAGATTACCGATGTTCGTGTGTGGACCAACATGGTATGGCGCCTAAATTATAGATATTTGAGTTTTTTTAACTATTTGAAGTAGGGTTTGATTTATAACGTTGTATACGAAAAATATATATTTGAATAGATTAATTGCTTAGATGAATCTCAGTTATTTCAAAATTTTAATATTTGCAGTTTGGCACATGGATACATTGCTTGATTAAAAAATATACATGTGGAAAATGTTGGATACAAATTGTACATAGTCAAGAGTACTTTCAATGTCATAGATGTTGGTTGTTGGATTATGGAATGCCATAGATGTTGGATCATGGTATAATCATGATTCTAAGAGTTTTTTATTTTAAATGACAAACATAGTGGCGTTGGCTTTTATTGAGAGATAGAATCGAATCGTCGACCTCTTTATCACTGCATTTCTTAACTCTCCCTCCTCGGTCATCAAATCATGTCGTCCTTATTTCACCTCTTGATTAAGTAGAAAAAACATATACCCCATTTTTAAAACTTGGGTGTTTTTAGCATTTTTATTTTGTTTCAAAAGAATGAGTGTTAAATTTATTTTTACAACTTATCTTTCTTTTATAATCATACCTTTGATATAATTAAGATGGTTTATTTTTGTTAATTTTTTTTTTTTGAAAGATTAAATTTATTTGTTGTGGAGTATTTATAGATTATAGTCTTTGCATTTAAAAAATGAGAATTTTTATTATATTCATGATAAATATAAGGATATATTTTGGTATAAATGTATGTTAATATTGAAATGATTTTTTTTTTTTGGTAGTGGCCGGGGTTTGAACCCCGGACCTTGCATATTTAATGCATTGTCCCAACCAACTGAAATAAGTTCACGAGGACGAAATGATTTTTTTTTTAATATATGTGCAAAATTTTTAAACTATCAAAGATAAATATTTTTTATTGGAGATATGAAGTATCCGCCATCTTGTTTAGCATTAACTACTAATCTTTGTTGGAAAATTATTGGACAAACAAAGTAGATTTTTCCATTCCAATTAAGTTTTTCTCCATACGCAAGAGTTAGAGATTGAACATCTAACTTCTTCTTTTTTTAAGCAAAAAGATAATATATTAAATAAAAAGATAACGATACAAAGACTGGGGGAACATATGACCTGACTCAGGAAAACCCAAATGGGAATACATCGTGATAAATCAGCCTAAGTGGATCTACTCTAATCTATCATAACAAAAATTCACGAATCACAGGCGTAACCCAACGAACCCGCGTACGGGCGCGAAACCAGGTTACAAAAAAGAATGAAATGTGAACATCTGCGGAGAACAGTTAGAGTGTAATTATGGCGAATGGATCGACCGCCAACACGGTACAAAATCCAAGTGCCAACAGCTCCCTGATTCAACAACAAGCATAAAAGCTCTTTCGAGCAAACAACGTGTACGAACTCAGATCAAGGGATGAGTCCAATACGTTAGTGACCAGACCCTTTCGGGTTTACATAACCGAACCACCGCAAAATAAGGTCACGTCACCTGTCACCCAATCTATGATCAAACAAAAATAGAGAACAAACAATACAAACAAAAACAACACGCACAGTACGGAAATATCCAACGAACAGAAACACCAAAAAAACCCCAAACCACCGGCGTGAAGGCGACGAATCGGAAGCCAAGAAAACTGCAGATCTCAGCAGATCTGAAAGGATCAGAAATCAAAAGCCTTGAATGGTGAGGATGTCTGGAACCAGGAAGGAAGGCAGGGAGAGAGCCACCACCGACCCTGCAAAGAACCACCCAACTCACCACCCAAAAATCCACCAACCAACACCAGAAATCCCAAAACCGAATCTGAATTCGAGTCCGAAACAGGAATCCGAATCAAACCATCCTCACACCATCAAAACACGACGACGCAAGCTGGCCACGACGGATGAACGGTGACAGAGACAGGAGATCGCCAGAGGAAAGGAGTGAAAATCCCAAAGAGAGGGAGGAGAAGGTGCGGAGAAACAGTTCTCGTCGCACCACCGGTTGAGAGAGCTACATCGCGGTGGTTAAGTTTGGAAAGAGGGAGGATTAGACGGTGGCTATTTGGTGAGCGATTGAACATCTAACTACTTTGAGAGTAATTTTCAAAATATAAATTTGGAAAGTTGCAATGGTTAAAAAAGACCTTTTAACGAAAGGGTGTAATGCTTGATCATTGAAGCAGTTGAATCACCCACGAACAAACTCTTCTAAAGAGTTGTTTCTTTATAAATAGACACAAAATCACATTCTTGTGAGTCAGAATTCTGTCAAAAATAATATTAAGTCATTATTTCTTTTCTCTAATGCACGAGAGAAATTGACAGAACTTTATTCTCAAAATTACCATTGATCGATACACTTGGTGTGATCTTGCAAGTCACGTTAAGGATTTGAAGTTATTCTGAAGGGGATTCGTCAGTATACCATTTTGCATCCGGTTGACATAACTGATGAGAACGAATTGAACCTAAGAGTTAGTATGTCTCGCAAACGCTTTTAAATTTATGTGCATTCTTGATCATGTTTATCTTCATCGTCTTCTTAATCAAGTTATTACAACAGATCCTCAACAAATATTTAACACTAGTCACTTGTCCGAGTCATTTACTACCGAAACCAACCGCATACTGTAAACTTTAGAAAATACGAATAAATGGATTATACTTTGAAATTTAAGTACATCTAATCCAAATATCCCTCAAAAGATACCTATGATTTCTCATTAATCTCGACGGTTTTTCTTTACGACAACAAT
>Ga0315915_1004907_pt1 | contig 16747 bp, 14 predicted proteins | sample MpolbnodulesMG_FD_207738 | JGI IMG/M metagenome (GOLD analysis project Ga0315915, IMG submission 207738) | Medicago polymorpha root nodule microbial communities from Los Angeles, California, United States - branched nodules | ecosystem: Host-associated > Plants > Roots > Nodule | place: USA...
AAACAAAAACCAATTTTATTTTATTTTTTCAAAAAAATTTCGTTTTTGTTTGGCCTATTAGGGGGTAAATCAAAACAAAAATATTTTACAGGGGTAAATCAAAAAAAATATTTTACAGGGGGAAAACCGAAAATGATCTATATTACAGGGGGTAAAGACCTGTTAACCTTTCTTTTTATTACAATATTACCTGATGCCAAAAAAATAAAATTACCAAGGGTACTGCACACAAGCTGTGATAATGCAAACAGATTATATGGAGTTAAACAAAGTCTAACAATTAGTGTTTTTTTTTTTAAAGGAGGAAGAAGGTTCACGGAGACACTGCTCTTTCTAAAAATTTAGCTATAAACATAAGTTAAGAATGGACCATAGTCCATATATTCAGCTCCGCTGCTGGATGTAAAGTATAGAGTATAACTTGCTAGGTGGATATGTTACACTGCTCATCGCATAGTTGCCACTTGCCACTGTCTAGAAGAACTATTTTAATCAATGCTAATCCTACAAGAGTAATAAAGTTCCACACCATTTTCTGTTAAGCAAATAACCAACTAAGTATTGCACTTGCTTAGCCTTTTGCATCATAAGTCGACGAGGCAATACGGTCGGTATATATTAGGCTGATAAAAAAGATGGGTCTTGCTGACTTGTTCCGTGTGACATTTAAGGATTTTAAGTTAAAAAAATATTCTTTAAAAAAGTTTAAATTCCCTTAAAACGGTTGTAAAATGGTTAATAATGTAATTTTAATTAATAAAAATTTCTATTCCTCAATTTTATTTTAAATGTATGTTTGTTAAAGAACTAAACAATAACCAAATAATTCCGTTAAAACAAATCAAACAGTATTACAGAGTAAAGATCAGCTAAAGGATGTAACTGTGAAATGCTTGGATGATGCAGGTTTGTACTGTCAGCATGAGTGTTCATGTTATTGGTGTAATGGTGTAATTATTTTTGAATTATTTTCATTTAGTGATACCATGAGATTGGGTGAGCTCTCAAACCCAAGGTGGGTAGAGTATTCATCAATGATGTTTTTTTTGTTTAAACTAAATGGCTTATTCATTTACTTTGTCACGATTTATATGATGCATAAAAATTAAAAACTCAAGATAGAAAAAATATAAAAACTAAAAAGTTAAATGTGGGTTCACCAAGGTCTAAGTGCAAGGTTTAGGTTTATTTCTATAAAAAAAAGTGCAAGGTTTAGAAAACACTTATTATAGATATATTTAAAAGTATTCTCAAAAAAAAAATTACGAGATCTAAATATAGACAACTAAAATTGAGCTTGCGCAATTGTGAAGTATCTATGAGTCAATTGAGTACTTACAATCAAACCAGCCTTTATTGACATGAAATAAATTATTAAACATTAATTTTGTGATTTTATATAATTTATATTTTGCACAATGTTTTGGTTAATTTCAAATGTATCATGAATGATGTAGTAATATAAGATTGTTTTTTTTACAGGAAATAACATTATTTCCCCTTAAAAAAGAGGTATAACGTGTTTTTTTAAAGAGATATAACGTTATTTATAATAGTTTTTTTTTCCTTTAGCCTTGTAACAAAAAAAAAACGCAAATAATAGCATATGACTTTATTAGATTCATAAGATATACCGTATTTATGCCAAACCGAAGGTTGATTAATTAATATAATAGCAAGCAGGTAGAAAAGAGAAGACATGGAGTTTCTCTTCAATCCAAAACTCTAAGTAGAGTCAATAATTTTAGAGATATAACTGGACTGAGCTCTCTTCGTGCTATGCATGCATGTGACACTTAGATTAGATTTCCTCCGACAACATAAAATCTTGACAGACAGACAATATCATAGCTGGATTTCAAACGAGGGCAAGCGTGCGTATTGTGCGAGAGAGAGAGATATTACATGCAAGTTTTGTTTTAGTCATCACAAAAAAACATGAAACTCAAGTTTTGTTTTTTACGGTAAAAGTCAAGTTATCATTAATTAAAAAAACGAAAATTTTATATCTCTTACAAAAATAAAATCGAGACATGTTATTTCTTTTGATAAAATCTTTGTGTGACCAATTTTTTTACGTTTGTGAAATGGCATGTTGTAGAACATATCACGTGTATTTAATACAAAATTTAGGCGCATGCAGAGGTAGTATTTGGGGGATAATTTGGTCCCCTAAAAACTTTTAAAATCCCCCACAAATTAGTTTATCTTCTCAATCTACCTTCTCATTTTCCTTAAAGCTCATTATATTCATGTATAGACCTTAAACGTGAATAAAAGACATCTCCATTACCTTCCAAATTAACAAGATATAAGTTGAAGGGAAAGGTCTTGATGTGTTGCTGCCCTTGGTTACAAATATAGAATAAACACATTTGTATGTTACAAATGCAAACAAAAATCTCAATGGACCTTTTTTTGTATGTTATGCTTTAAGGTAATATTTTGTGTTGATTATGTTATTATATCTTTGGTGTTCCTATTTGTTTATGTTCACTCAAACCAGCTGAGTACTTTTTTTTATCATTAAGAATAATAAGTAAAAAAAGGGACTAAAATAATCTTCTTATTTTGTGAATAATCAACTTATACCTTAACTTTATATTACAATGACACATTGTTAGATAAATAATGTCATTAATAACATGTAATCTAATTATTATAACCGTACACATAATTATTTAAGAGAGGACCCAGCCGTGAAAAAGTTTAAGGATTGGTTATTTTTTCCAAGGTCTAATCTAGAGTTTGTGTTTTTTGTGGGGGGACTATAATGAAACTTTAGTCCAAAATTAAGAACAACATTCATTCTAATTCTCTTGCATTTAAAAAAAAAATCACACTTACGCTATCTAGGATAATCAAATGCTAATGAGTGTTTTAAAGTTATTGATTAAGAAATTAATGTAAAAAAATACATTTTAAAAATAAAAATGGTATATAAAAACAAGTATTTTTCAACCATAAAAGGTAAAACACAGGTTCATCTTAAGGAGTAAGGAACAGGGACGAAATACTTTTCCCCTACACAAGTAAATGCCTAAATGGTATGATTTTTTATTTTTTTTTGACAAATAGTAAATGGGTATGATGACTTGGAATCTTGGATAATTCTTATCTTGAGATAAGAGGAAAACGTATTATCGTTTTTAACTCAGAATTCTTCTTCTTCACTAAAAGTAAAAGGCAAAGGAAAAGAAAGGTGGAAAAATCGATGGTACCAACCAACCAAATGCTAAAAAGAAGATTATTATTATTATTATTATTATTATTATTATTATTATTATTATTACTACTACTACTACTAACATTCAGACAGACACGGTCCTTGCTCGGATGTTCGATATTTTTATTGCGTTAACGCGTATAAACTATGAACAATATTTTTTTATAAAATTTTGATTAAAATTATAGGTATAAATATTTGCGATTTTCAACTTGTAACAAATGACGTTTATGTTCGATTCAAAAAAAAATGACGTTTATGTTATCTTTTTAAATGACCCAACAATATAACATTCTTGACAAATTTATTTAAAGACATAATTGAAAGTAAAATAGACATCCCAAAATCATTTATTCTATTTATATATAGTATAGATTATAAAAAATAAAATAAAAATATAGTATAGATTATCAATTAAAAATCGAAATGATGTTCTGTGAACCAAACTACTAGAACATCAATTGGGATTTTGGATGTATTTTGCTCTACTAATTATCTAAATAATATTATTATATTTTCATTAATAGTTTGCTCTAGTAATAGTTCTGTAAAATTGTTTTCGATAAAAAAAATTAAAAAAAACTCTCCTCTTCTTTTTTTAAAGTTACACACATTGAATACAAAAGTGTTGAGAAGTGAAAGATAGTGCGTTCGATAAATGGTTTGATGAATGAGACACTCAAGTTTCTATCCACTTGTATTTAAGGAAAAACAACAGTTTTCAGCTGAGTTAAATTTCACTTTTTTTTTTCTACTTTTCTTTTAAGTGATTTATCTACCTTTCTGTGTGTCTAATTATTTGAATATAAAATAAATAATTAAAAGACATCAAATATATAGTCAGCATTAGTTTTCAAGAGAACCGCAGACAGTACACGAAAAAGAGAGCATGGCTGAAGTGCTGAACCTTAATCACATGTAATGTTATGTTTTCTTTTTTTGAATCAATATCATGCGTTCATTAATTGCTACATTGTGCTTACTGCTTTTTTGTATTCGAACCTTCTCTGGTCATAGCCTCCTTGGCATCACGGGAGATGTCACTCCCTCCCAATCCCTTTGCATAATAATAATTTTGTAGTAATAAAATAAAGCTAATAACATTAGTTAAGAAAGCGAAAAATAGATATTTTAGATTGGAAACAACAACATTTGACTTCCAAAAAGTTGGATAAATCATTTTCCAACATTTTTTTTTTTTTTATATTTGTATCCTTAGACGATATCTTAAAGATACTTTTTTTAGTATTTTTCAAAAAATAAATATGGAGAATAAGAAGGATGACCTACTTTTTTGAAGGATGACCTACTTAACAACTACTTAATAAAGGTGTCAATAACATTTGACTGTAAGGGACAGGACTTACGAGGTTTGGCCCAATGCATTATGTATCTCACGTTCCCTTGCTAGCAATCGTCAACAATGGGTGTTGAACCAGGACCATGCAAGATCCTACATTTAATTCCAATAGTGATAGAAAAATTATTAATTCCTATGGTGATAGAAAAATTAATCAGTTTCTGCTAACCATGTTATTAGAGTGAAGTATTCATCACTTTTGTAGATGATTGTTCTTCGTCGAAATTTCTAGTTGGCCACTTTTAGTGTAATTTTCCTTTCCAGCAACATTTTTTCTTTTACAATGTTCGAACTTAAAACTTTTTTTAAGGGATCCTAATTTAATTTAGTTCTGTATCAATTTACAGTTCTAAAACTCTTGTAGTGTTGGAAAAGAATTGTGTGTTTTGATATTTAGTTGAAAATTATTCATTTAAAAGGTTTTCTAAATTAATTTTGGAGTAAGTAATAAATACAAAACATTATGAGTAAGTAATAAATACAAAACATTATATGTTTAGATATTTTGAATAAATTCTACATGTTTACACAAAAAACGTAATTATAGTTTTGGGTTTTTAGTTGATTAGTAACTCATATGTGGTCTACTGGTAAAATAACGTTTTGGATCTGGCTGAGCTTCCTGAGCAGATGTAATATTCTCCAACACTTTTATTAACACTCCCAATTATTAGATGGAATTATTGTAAGTTTCACCATTTTGAAAATAAATGTCATAAAATGATGGAACCCACATAAAATTACTCAATGAGTTATTGCAAGCTGTTCTCATGTATCAGAATAAGCAATTTAAAAATCAACAGACTAAAATCACTGATAACTGTCAAAATTGGAATGAGAGACCACGTTTTAGTGTTTAACCACAAACCATAGAATTGAATAATTCACGTTCCTAAGTCGACTTAATGGCATATGACATAAAATAAGGCAACTACATTAGTCCTTGAAATAGTAGGTTTAAATCAATCTTGCCCCTCACATTATCAATAATTCTAAATGATCTCTGAAATTACAAAATTTAATCAAAATCGTCCCTCCGTTGGTAGGGACTGTAATGAAATTAAATTGATAGCACCAAGAATCAATTGAAAGTAAGTTAATAATGCCAGAGATGCATTTGATAATAGATCAAGACATAGACGAACTTAATTGACATATTATAATTTTAAATATCATCATGGAACATTGATAATGTGAGGATTAAGTTGATACAGCCATACAATTTCAAGGACCAACTTGGATTTACTCATAATGCACTAATCTGATATTCTGCTGTATTTGCAACAGAAGTACAATTATGAATTATTTTTATTGAATTTTGAATATCGTGTCAGTATACCATACGTCCATACCTCTGAGGCTCCAACTATGTGATTCTGTGATTACAGTAAAATGATGAGAAAGAGAGGGGGGAGCGGAGGGAGCTACAAATACAATCATACAGCTAGTAAATTAAAGAAAAAGAAACATTTATGCAACTGCTATAGTTTTCACTGTAAATTGTCAATACCACTTCTATTTACGATGAGCCTCCACATCTGTAACTACCTTCACTGTCTTACTTTTTTTCTGCTGATATCTAGCATATGAATACCACACACCACCAGCTGTATTGATGACCAATCCAGTCACATTCAAAGCATGGACTTGAACGCCACCCAGTAAGAAGAAACCAAAGGTCTGAAGAAATAATAAGAAACAGATTTAGTGTTTGTATTTATTATTTAATGTAATAAGTCACATAAAATACAGACAAAGGATGGATGGACTGTGCATATGTATCAATATTAGGTTCTAGTGACAGAAAATTCTATGGCAAACACAGGATCACTCCTAGCTTACCGTGGAACCAACTCCTTTAAGAACACCCACAATCGTTGTAGTTAAAGCAGAATTAACAATAGTGCACAGGAACATGGTGAAGTTGAGAACAATGCCCATCACCAACGAAAGAATAAGGATCAACAGAAATGAAAAGGAATAACTCTGCGAAGGAAAAAAAAAATAGTTAAGTTAGATGCTAGCTTTCACATCAATATATCACTAATAAATGACACACCCATGTCACATTATCACATATATGCAAACTTTTAGTCTTTCCCAAATATGTTGCAGGCTATGGTTTCTGATGTTAACCATCACAACAAAGTTTATACAATCTAAGATTTATTCTCATTTGAGAAATACACTTAGCCCATGATATAATTTAGAATTGAATAAACTGTCAATTAATTTATAATTATAGAGCATCTAGTTCATTATTATAGAATATAGACAAATAAGTGTTCAATTACTGGAAAAGACCCGTCTTATCATGCCAAAATTAAAAGTTACTCCCAGCGAAAGTCTTACACTTGCTTTCACCACACTCAAGTAATTTCACACCCTTTCCCAATTTTTCTTTCAACAAGATTTCTGATTCATGCCCAATCCCGAGTTCCCACAAACTTAAATTCTCGCCAAACCTCAACCCCCCCCCCCCCCACCCCACCCACCCACCCAACAGGTAGGCGTTATTTTGAGTGAAAAAATAGGTGGAATATTAGCATAAAACTTCTCAAACCAGACTGAGGAGGGGAAGACTGGCGCTGACATAATTGATAATTCCCTTTGAGTTGCCCAACAACTCGGAAAGACAAGCACAAGGCAACGAATAAGCACAAAACATTTAGTGTTGGGGATAACCTAATAGTAAGTAGATCAAAATCAAACTATAACCAAGACTTTTAGCAGTTTCTTTTGAAAACATTATATTTATTTATCAGATTGTCTAGATCAAAAGACAGACTTTTAGCAGTTACTTTTGAAAGCATTGATTTATCAGACTGTCTAGATCAAAAGGCAGAAAATGCCAACATTCAAAACATGATAGCGCGGAATCAATTTTGATACAAAGAATAACGTTAAGAGTCTGACCTTTGCAAATAATACGGATAAAGAATATGGGAATTCCCCTGTGGCTATAATAAGAAACATCAAAAATGGAAGAGATAAAAAACTGTTGTAGAACATGATTTCCACTGATGAAAGTCCATTCTCAGCGCCAGATTTTTCCACCAGCACAAGGTACATGGTCTGCATAGGAGAGTAGGCAACACTATGAGAAAAGCATGCACAGTTACAGTATCTATTACTCCATTTAAAGGATTATGGACAACAAAATATCAGCATATCACCTGGAAGAAAACAGAAATGAAAGCCATGCTATATCCAAAAAGGTCAAAGGAAAAATCTCCAAGGGCTGCTATGAGAACTCCAGCAGCAGTCAATATCACTGAGAGAGTCACCTGATATATGACCAAAAGGAACACCATTTCTATTCAGTGTAAACTCTACTAAAATTTGTAGAGAAATCAAAACAACAGCCCCCGCAAAATAAATACAATCGTAGTTTAGATTGAGATTCCATAATGTCTATTCTACCAGGAATTCATTAAGATGAAAGCAAATGACGATAAATCTAACATCAAAAGATTTTTTGTCAGCTTAAGAGAGGGAAATAATATAATGCTACCAATAGTCTTAGTAGGCAGAAGGCACCCAATCAAACAAACATAACATTTTGATATTGTTCACTATACAAGGTTCCTTGCTTTCAATTTTCAGAATCCATTTTGGGATTAATGTTTCCACACGAAGATCAAAGTTGTATTACCAGCTTAAACACCCTCTTCATAACATCAACAAAACCCCGTTACCAATGGTTATTCTTCTTCTGCTTCTTTAAAAGCAACAAATGCTTTTTCTAATAACCCTCTTTGATCTTTGTTGAGCACAGTTTAATCAAGAGATTTTGTTGTTTATCATTCATAAACTAGCTTAAAAAGGTAGCAGAATAAACAAAACCTTGACATTAACAAAAAAAAATTAAGAAAACTATAGAAACCATTACCTGAGTTGTAGGTCTCCCCTTCCCCATGAAACATCCAGCGATAAGTACAGCAAGCGGTGTAAGCCTCTTTATGGCAATATACATTGGGATATTGACTCCTTTTAAACTGGCCAAAGCAAATGCGACATTGGCATTATAGAAAAATGAAACCGGGAGCAGTTGCTTGGCCGTTGCCAAATCTACTCCTCTTGCTCTTGTGTATCCCATTTTTCGACCAAAGTGTATAAGCAAGGTGGTAACTAGTTGCTAAGAAAGACAAAAAAGCAATAAATGAATGTTAAAAAACAATATTATATCTAACCCTTAATTTAAACCTACTTTAAAAAAAAATAAAAAAAAATCAAATTATTAGATTCTCCCACCAGCCTTAAACATGAGCAAAAAAAGTATATGTAAACATGATTTGGACCAAATATATAAACTTTTTTCTGATTATATTTAAGGTCGGAGGAAGTACATTTATGATTTATCACTAACTCTGTCGTAAATATAAGCATTTTCGACAGGTAAAGGTTTGTTCCTAAATATAAGTCTCGATTCATTTATTATTATTTTTAAAAATAAATATAGTCGTAATAATTAAAGATGCATGCTATTGCTAAGTCAGAATTGAACACATGCATATCAATAAATAAAAAAGAGATAGATAGATTAAGCATGCAATTCAATGCAAACCAAACCTGCAAAGTGAGGAGAGTCATTGAATGTGCATACTGCATGAGAACAGCTTTATTGATAAAAACCATTGCCATTGAAGCAATTCCATATGACACTGCCGCGATTAAACTGCATCAACATTTAGCAATTAGATTAATTACACATTCTAGCTTGCGATTGAATGAAATAATGAAGAAAGAAAACCTTGAAGAAAATGAAGTAGATTCTGCATCGGTTCGGATCTCCATGGCGGAAAATAAGATCGATCGAATCCAATCCAATTAGTTTAGGATTTTATTTATTAATTAATAATAAAACCCAAAGTGAAAACTGAAAATGAAAATTGAATCAAACAGTCACTGAATTGAAGAATATAACCGAATCAAGTAATCAAATCCAACTACAAAGATTAAAAAAATAAAAAATAGAAGAGGTAGTGTAAATTAATGGGTGAGGAAAAAGTAAAGAGGTGAAATTGAAAAATGGAAAGAAAGCGATAGATGGATAGTTAAAGAGAGAGTGAGGAGTAGTGGTAAAATGAATGAAAGTGAGAAAAAAAATATATATAAATAATAAAAGTGATTTGTGAAACACAGCTGGCGTAAGAAGAGAATCGGCATCATCATCATCGCAAGGTGTGGTTGTTGGTTCCCTAAAATCGGAGCAAGATGGAGACTCCCGTGTGCTTCACTACACTGCCACTAGTCTACTATATTCATTAATCACTTTTTTTTTTACAGAGAGAACGTTAATGAATGACTTATTATTGCTAAGATAATAAAAATAACAACTTGTATTTTTAATACAACATTATGCTCTTAGGATAGAAGACTACTTTTATAATTGCTTCCCATTTATTTTATGCACTCTCCATTTTTTTATAAATAATTAAGTTATTTGCTACTCTTACAAATACTCGAATTTTAATTACAAAAATTTGTACAATCAAAAATTAAAAATTAATCAACGTATAATGAACTTATTGTCAACAAAAAAAAATCAGATAAATAATCTAATGACAAGAAATTCACTTTTTAAACAACTGAAGTGTCTGATGTTCGAAATAACCTTGTATATATTTACTTTTCTCACCTTGCGTCTTTCCTCGCGCGCCCTATTTTTTTCCAAAATTACCCCTGATCCGGAATGACATTTTTCCAGAACTTTTTCAATTTTAAGTTTTGAGATTCGTAAACTAAATGCAAATAAACATATAAAACAAAAATAAAAAGACAAAAAGATAAAAACAACTCATTTCATTGGTATTTGAATAATACATTACAGTAATGTTGAAGCTTTTTACATGAGAACCTAAAACTATTCCTAATCTTATTAAATAAGAACCTAAAACTATTTTTAGGGGGGTTAAGCTAAACTTCACTGTTGGAGGGGAGACAGGGGAGGAGGAAAGAGAAGGGCGGGAAGAAGAAAACAATGCCCCCGAGCCCCATTGACCGTTCATACAATCCCTGAAAATTTCCAAAGAAACTTGTTTCTATGAAAGGCCAACGATAAAAACCATGGTTGTAGAAGGAAAATGAGGAGAGGGTTGTAGAAGGAAGAGGAGGAGAGGGTGGGATAGAATGGTTTAAGAAATGGTATGTTTGGAAGGCTATTTATAGGGAAGGAATGGTAGCATGGAGTGTATCTACACTTAATGCAGTCAAAACAATTGACAAACGTGTTTTGTGTGGTGCAGGCCACCGACCAAAAGATTCTGATGCAGTCCGGATTTTATAATTCGGATTACACATGAATTCCGTTTTATATAATCCGGAAACATACGATTTTGTTTGAAACAAACGAAACTTGGTACTTTATGTAGGGTGAATGGTGGTTCAGATTGTATAATCTGGACAACCTCAGCATAAGATTCTTTTGTATGGACCACAGTGCAACAAGAGTTTATGTGGTCCACAGCATCCAAGAGGCTGCTATGAGTTAGATTTAATGTTGTCTCCTTGGTAGATAGATAACTCAAAAATATCAAGAGGTTGCTATGAGTTGGATCTTGCTGCCTGTCAGATGAATATGTCATTTGGCAAGGCAGCAAGATCTAACTCAAAGAAGTCCTCTTGAAGACACCTTTCCAAAAGATTCAACATTTATGTTCTTATGGTGTTTTTTAATTGTTTATTTGTCTTATGTTGCTTCTATTTATGTTATGTACCTTTGTTCTATTATCTTTCAAGACATTCGCAACAAAAACGATGCAAATAAAGGGTCTGGTGCAATTCAGACTTTATAATCTAGAATAACTCCATGCATTCCGGATTATAAAATCCGGAAACCCTCAGTAAAATTTTGGTCGGTGACGTTTCACCAAAGATTTGGCCGGTTAGTGGAGTTTTAATGCGCTTTTTGGACGGTTTTGAATGAAAAACACGTTTTCCTTGACTTCCAAATGACCTAGGACTTGTTTTAGGCTATAAAAAGGCTTGGATCTTCAACATTTTCCTTCATTCTTCTTCACCTCCTTTCTTACATTTTCTTCAATTTTTTTAGTTTTTTAGGTCGTTTTTAGGAGTGTTTGTGATGTCATGGTCAATGTTGACCGCTCATACGACCCTTGCAATTGCATTTCAGCTTATGCGGGGTCCTATAACGGTCAACAGAGACCCTTGACATCAAAGAAAGACACAAAATATTCATATCATATTTGTCTGAATTTTATTTTCCGGAAACACTAACAATTTGGTTCGGAAAACGAAATCCGGACCAGGGGTATTTTTGAAAATTTTGCAGGGCGCGCGTTAAGGTAGCAGAGTGGGAAAGGTAAAACTCATATCTCTATGGTTTTGGAGACAACCACGTAACCCATGTGAAAAAATGTTTGAGATTACCTCTACCATTTGAAGATTCTTTGATTTTGAACCCTCGTGCATTTGACGGGCAAAAATGATGAGGTGGCATGGTGACTTAGATTTTTTATTTCTTTTTAGTATATTTTAATTCCACTTAAGGTCTTTTTAATTATTAACATTTATTTAATTTAAAAGTTAAAAAACATAATAGAGTTTAATTAAAAAAATAAAATCTCTTCAAAATCAGAACATTCATCCCTCTTCAATTCATCTTGATTTTTCACAAAACCATAATTTTTTTCTCTCCTCGGTTCAATCACTGTTCAATTCATCCCTCTTTAGATTTCATTCAAACACCATAGTTTGTGGCGTCTTTCAATGTGTTTTTTGATATGTGCATCGCTGTCGTTCTCAACATCAAGTAGGTCTATACTCGCATATCAAGGATTGAATCACAACGATAGGTTTGATACTTCAAATTTATTTTAAAAGCATTTACATCAGCATGTAACATGTGTTCAAGGTTCATAAAGAACAAAATTGTAATCTGATGAATGTTGCTGATACTATCATACGTATCAATTTGATTGTTATAGATATTCCGAACAAGTATAACTCACATTCATATGAATGACCTAAAGAATAACAGCTTATCGATAAATTGTCATTTTTATCAACAAATATACTACCGCATACCAATAATAGGTGTGATGCACATACAAAAATGTTGCAAGAGATATCAATAGAAACAAACAATTACAGATCATGAAAACAATTAAATTTAAGAGAAAAAGAGATATTAGGAATAAGTGAGGATGATTAAGGATTTAGGGGGCCTTTTTGTTTTAGAATTAAAAAAATAAACAATTTTTTGTATTTCAAAAAATTGAGTTTTTTAGAAATTTGTTCAAAAATAGTAGAAGTTATTTCAAACTCATTTAACATAAGTTAAAAATGAGATTTTAGCATTCACTAACTTAAATATTCATGGTTAGAGATTTTACATAGTAAAAATCACATATTTTTTCAAAGTGACATCTTTAAAAAATGATTTTTATGAAAAGCTATCTGAAATAGATTTTTTCAAAATTTCAGTATTAAAATTTTTTTATAACAAAATGATGAAATACTTAGAATTACATTTTAAGATAAACTATTCAAACGGATTTTTCATTTGAAACTTTTTTAAAAATTTCTTTGTTAAAAAAAGTGTAGCAAAAAACTATTACACTATAAAAATCTATTTTAAAAAAAATAAATAAATAAAACAAACGGCCCTAGATTGGATCCAAAAATAGGTTTTGTGAAGGATTGATGATGATGGATTTAGATCAGAAAATGGGTTTAGATTGAAAAGTGGAAGGATTGATGATGAGAGAATTTGGATGGGACAATGTTGATTTTCTTATAATTATTTTTTTGTGTGTTTGTTTATGTAGAGGAGAGAAGGATGAAAAGATAAAAAAAAATGTTTATATAATTAAGTTTTTAATATAAAAAAAATTAAATGGAGTGAAAAAATACTAGCGAAGAATTAAAAACTTCCAACTCAGCATGTTAAATATGCAATTTTACACCGTTAGCCTGTCACGTCAACTTATCTATACAGTCATAACTCATACGAATAAACATTACAGGAGAATTTCAACAAAGTAATATTTGAGGGGGTTTGTCAAAACTCGTCCAAATGATAAGAGGTAAACATTATTTAACCCCAATTTTTTATGTAAAAATTACCTCTCTCGATTTCATAAGCAATACCTTAAGGGCATTTGTTAGCATTTTTCATCGAATAATTGAAGCTAGAATAGGGGCTACTCAATGCAATGGATGAGCTAATTTGATTTTTTAACAACTAGTCGATAGCAGAAACTTTTTTAAAGAAAAAAAGAGGGATGCTTGTTTTTGCACTCAGCAAATAGATGTTTTTTTTTTTTTTTGTGTAATACTTGTCACGATTACAATTAGAGTCATAAAAATAAGCTTATTTATACATTTAATATCTGCAAATAGGGTCACTTGAGTCTTGGTATCTGAATGTGCTAATCCTTTTAAATCTGACATGCAAATATTATTCACTTGAGTTTTGGTCTTTGAGTCCATAATTTCGCCAATGTGGTTGTGTTTAGCTGACATGTCTGATGTTGATTGCGATAAGTGACTGTTGACTCAGACATTTTTGACATGAATGGACCAAAATACCCTTGCTATAACTAGTCCATGTTGAAATGACCAGTATGCCCTATTCTCTTTATAACCTTTTTCTTCATTCTCTCATCCTTTTCTCTTTTCTTCCCCATCAACACACAATCGTCGACCAATATTCATGACCCCCCACCTTCTCCACCACCCATTGACTTGAACACCGTCAATCCTGACACATCGGCGCCAGTTATGAATCCTCATTCCTCGCTAGTTATTATTTTCGTAAACGACAAAATTCCATAAATCCATGAAATCTAAAAAAAAAAAGTAAAGGCTTATTTGATCCAATGGTCCCTAATTAATTTCAAGTTTTCATTTTGGTCCCACAGTTAATAAAACGTACGTTTAAGTCCCTCACTTTTTCTTTCGTTTGCCAAATAAATCCTTGGTTGTTAAATTTAACCTCAAATGTCTATGGTGGACCGACATTATAGATAGTCCACCATAGACCTTATTAATTTCTTCAATTTTAACCTTTGATCTTTGTTTAAGAAATACGACTGTTGGATCATGCAAGTCTATTGTATCTTCTAGTGAATCATCAACACTTGATTTTTATTTTTTTCATTTCTTCATCATCTTCAACAACATTCATACAAAAATCCAGACAAAAATTAAATTCAAAAAGAAAAAAAAACCATCAGCACACAAATTCCTTCTCAATTCATAAAATCATTCATTCCACCATAACCATATTAAAAAAAAAAAAATTATGGGAAGATATGTGAAATGGCACTAATCACAAATCTATTTTTTGTTAACTCCAGAGAGCACATAAAACGGGAAATGGATCTATGTGCTTATAAAGTGAAAAAATGAATCTATGTGCTGGAACATGAAATGACACTAATCACAAATCTATTATTTTTTGTTAACTTCAGAGAGAGAAAGAAGGAAGAGGCCAAAATTGAAAATTTTCAACGGACCCTAATCTTCAAAATCTGATTTTTTTTTCATTGGAAGAGTAAAAAAGAAAAGAGAGAATAACGTGAGGGTTTTTTAGAGGAAAATAGATGGACACCAAAGGTGACTTGAAATTGAAAATGATGATGAAGAAGTTGAAGATGTTGTTGAAATTGAAACGTGAGGTTTTTTTTTATTCTTTTCAGAATTTAATTTTTTTTATGGATTTTTGTATGAATGTTGTTGAATACGAGGGAAAACATATGGCCATGGTGAGGTGGGGGAAAACATACCTATAATAGTAGAGGTGATATAAAAACCGAGTAATTGATTAATTCAGTAAGGGTATATGGGCATCAAATCATTGTTTTAATCGTTGGTCATTAGTTGAACAGTATAACTGAAATAAATCGAACTTATTTACCGACTTTGTAAAATAATTAGTTCCATAGTGTAGACAATCCAACTAGTCGATTTATCCGTAAGTATCATCGATTCTAATTGGACTGATTAATATGTCGGTTTTTAAAATTGTGGTTGTTTAAGAGGATGTGATATAATATAATAATAGATTGAAAAGAAAAAAAAAACAAACACTAAAATGAACGTATGCAAAAAATTAAAATGTACAATTTAAGAAACAATGTACTGCAACATGCAACAACCATTTTATTATTAGTGTTTATCTATATCGTAACAATTATAATTATTGAATGTTATGTGAAATGTGTATTTGATTGTGTGATCTTGTGAAATTACCGTGAATACAACTTATTGTGCCTTAGTTTAGACTTAAGAGTGTAGGGTAATTCGTAAAAACATTAAACTATGTTTGGATTGATGGGATACGGTGGAACGAGAAGAAATTGAATGAAATATGTTAATGCTCTATTATTTGTATTATGTATTTCACTGCAATCTGAATGACAGGGTGTTCACGCCATTACACGATTTGAGACGACCGAAATAAGCAGAAACAACATCAGCCAAAGTTGAAATAGCGGTAGCAGCAACAACAAGAGAAATTAATACATTAGCAGCAACATACATATTATGCATATGCAGTGCAATGTCGATGCAAGCTTTTTTCGTGGACAGAATCACACAGGCTTTGGTTGTTTTATTTGGGGCATGGAAGGTCAATTTGTTCGAGCATTTACAAGATGGTCTGAACATAACATGTTGGTGCATGAGGGAGAAGCTGTTACGTTGTTGAATGCCATGAATTGGGTGCAAAAAATGGGTTTGTAACGTGTGATGTTTTTAAGTGACTCATAGGTTCTTATAGATGTTGTGTGTGCTAATAGAGAAGGTTTGATGAATTTAATGTCATTATTGTCTACATTAGGCGTATTAGCCTATACAAAATGGAAGCACATGCTCTACAAAATTGTAATGGATATATCATACTTATTTCTAATATGAATAACATTGTTTATAATTTGTGCCAACCCTAATCCTAATTGCTTTAGGCGGGAATTAATGTTGGCCGTTGATTTCAATCAAAACACATCTCAGTCGTTGATTGATTATTTATGGCAATTACAACTCCTCCGTTAATTATTTGTGGGACCTACCTACAACTGTTATTTTCAAAATCTCTTTTGCTATTCCAACAAATATTGAAGTGAACCATGCTATTCCTTGGAATGGTCAATTTGGGCTGTGTTTATGTTTCCAAAATCCTCCTTCTCTCTTTT
>Ga0315915_1004913_pt1 | contig 16729 bp, 17 predicted proteins | sample MpolbnodulesMG_FD_207738 | JGI IMG/M metagenome (GOLD analysis project Ga0315915, IMG submission 207738) | Medicago polymorpha root nodule microbial communities from Los Angeles, California, United States - branched nodules | ecosystem: Host-associated > Plants > Roots > Nodule | place: USA...
CTCCTAATCCTATGTAGGATCTTGTGTTTGACTACATTGCTTACACTCTCCACACTTGCATTTGATCCTCCCATTGACGCCAAAGCTTTACTGCCAGTACTAGCGGCTTCTAACCTATTCCCACCCTCCATGAATTGCAACAAAGAGAGGCAACAAAGACATAGAGATGCCCGGGAAACAGAGAGAGTTGTGACTTGTGAGTGACAAAGAGAGATGTGAGAGGCATAATGCTACAACAGAAGCGCTGAGAGGTTGAGAACTGTGCTTGAATGCAAGAAAGATAGTGAGAGGCAAAGAGCTGCGTGTGACTACAAGAGAGTGTTGAGCTGTGCAAGAGAGAAGAAAGAAACATGTGAGTGTTAATTGGCTGCATTTTAGTGTTTTGAAGTATTTCAATCAACCGGGTTGCGCATACTTGACTTGGATCTGGAACAGAAAAATGGGCGATATCTAAACAAAAAAGCAATTTTACAATCTGCCATGTTGCCCAAAATGATCTCACCTAAAATGCAATTTGCACACGATTCAGATTGTTCCAAATGTCTAAGATTGTAAAATCATGCGATCCTACGAGTTAAATAGCAATTTTGACATTGTCTTGGAGAGTCGTTTGGAAGTGGGATGGAATTCCTGGCCTCATCCAGGAGATCAAAGATCAATAATTTGAGTAGTTAATGTGATTTGTGACAGAATACATTGGGACCATTCAAAATGTGAAGTTCAGCTGGGAAGGGAAATTTTTCAATAGTCACAATAGGAACGATAATGGAGGGTTCATTTGTGCCAAGGAGTTGCACAATAAAATGATTTGATGGCTTGGATTATTCCAAATCTGATCCATTTTCTGTTTATCTGCTTCATTCATTTTTTCTTTCAAAATAATATTATTGATGCTTATGATTTTACTCTTGATTTTTGGCAGTAATGAAAATGACATAACAGAAAAGTTAAAGAAAATAATCCAGGCAAATGCTATCATGCAACAAGAGTCAGTCGAGACACAAAAATATCAGGTATAGTAGGACACTATAAGTGATAAAAAATTGTAAAGGTGATCTTTGATTCTTCATAATGCGTCCACTATTGATAATGTGAAACCTTTTTTCTGAACCCTTTGCCACACAACACACAATTGCGTTCACTATTGATAATTTCGACCATACATTATGGTGTTCTTTGATTCTTGTTGCTGACCCCATCCAGCGGTAAAAGGCTTTGATTGTCACTGTTGTTAAAACTGATAATACTGAACTATAGCATTTATTCCTGTTGTAATATTGAATTGAAATGTATACAGTCTAGACATTGGTTTTGCAGTTTGCTTGGAGCTGTACATTTATTTGCTCTCTTGGTTTTTCTATTTCTTCTCTGGTTTTACAGGATTTAATTTGTTTTTTTTTTCTTGTGTTGATGATTTTGGTTCAGGATGGTTATCTTATGCTTCAATTCGAGGTTGCTCAATACATAAATAGTGATGTTAAAGGTGGACCATACAATCCGCAAATGAGCAAGTCTTTAACTGGTTTTATTCAGCGCATTAAAGGGAAGCAAGGTCGTTTCCGTAGCAATCTGTCTGGAAAACGTGTTGAGTATACTGGCAGGACAGTTATTTCACCTGATCCTAATCTAAAGATTACTGAGGTAAGACATTTCAATTTTGCAATATCTGTTCTTTACATGAAGCACAAGTGACAAGCCTATAACTAATAGAATACAAATATTTATCACTCATAACAACAAAGCTATGCTCATTGAAAATACTATAGTTCCGATGAAAACAATAATACAAGAAAGTTCCTTCTCTCTTTCAAGGTTCAAGTTTATGCCTTCTAACCTTTTCGCTTTAGGTTGCAATACCCATCCATATGGCTCGCATTTTGACTTATCCTGAGCGTGTTACACATCACAACATAGAAAAGTTGAGACAATGTGTGAGAAATGGTCCTGATAAGTATCCTGGTGCAAGGATGGTTAAAGAGGCTGGAGGTAACTCATGGTTAGTGCTGTTCCATTTTTTCCTATATGATCTTATGTCAAGCCAAATTTATCTTTTTTGCCAAATTATCTTTTATTTAGGGCCAATTGTTTTTTGCAGGAATTTGAAAATTTTGACTAGGACGCGCCGTGCTGATGAACTGAAATTTGGTGATATTGTTGAACGCCATATAGAAGATGGAGATGTTGTTCTTTTCAACAGGCAACCAAGCTTGCATCGGATGTCTATGATGTGTCATAGGGTAATTTATCAAAAAATTAATGTAGAATAACATCTAATTTGCATAGCATTGCGTTAATCTCTTTCTGCACATGCAGGCAAGGGTTATGCCTTGGAGAACTTTGAGATTTAATGAATCCGTATGTAATCCATATAATGCCGATTTTGATGGTGATGAGATGAACATACATGTTCCACAGACTGAGGAGGCTCGAACAGAGGCTCTTTTGTTGATGACGGTAAAGTCAACGGATATTTTCCCGGGTTATATTGGATTGCAACTTGACTATTTTTAATGTTTATAGGTTCAATTTTTACTGCATAATTCTTTTATTGAACAACACTTTCATTATGCATATGCTTATAGGTCCAACTACAATTCCATTTGATTTTGCTTATACAAAATAACCTTTTCAGCTAAATGCTTCCTTTCCAAATTTTTTATTGAAAGTTTCTTTAAATAAAATAGCAAACCCCAAGATGTACTATGGTTAGAAGGATTCTGTTAAATATTGTTTAACTACCATTATTTACACCTTTATATATTCTGTTATTTGTTCAATAAAGATTTTGATGGTCAATAATTGTAGATATCTGAAGACGCCGCATTCGGTTATTTGTAAATTTCAGTAGACCTTACTGACATTTTGCTTATTTTCAGGTGCAAAACAATTTGTGCACACCAAAAAACGGGGAAATTCTAGTTGCCTCTACGCAAGACTTTTTAACCTCTTCCTTTCTCATAACTAGGAAAGATACTTTTTATGACCGTTCCACTTTTTCACTTATTTGCTCATACATGGGGGATATCGTACTTATTTTAATAACTTTCTGTCACATGAAAATTTGACCAATAGCAATTGTTGAATAATATGTGTGGAGACTACTCATAAGTATCAAAGTTGTTGAAATTTGGGGCCTAACACAACTGCACAAAACCGGCCAGTAAGGTGAGGAGTGCCTCCTCTTTATAAACTCTCATCAAGAGTCCTATCTATCCGATGTGGGACTAATTCCACCCCCTCAAAGCCAACACAATGGAGGTGTTGGAAACTGCAATGAAGGCAAACTAAAGGCCGCAATTAAGGCGACTAGGGGAAGACTGCAATAAAGGCGGAATCTCCAACAAAAGTATATGGAGAACCTTCCCATAAAAGCTAGCTATCAAGGGGGAAGACCCAAACCACTTAAATACTCCACCGAGCATTCCATTCTACTCAATATGGAACTTCAGTAGCCCATAATACCCATGTCTCTATCAACTACCTATTTAAGTATTGGTAAGGAGAGTAAACCATGTGGAGGATAGTTAAATACTTGGATATTGATTTTGCATTGAGGATCTTCAAAACCACGGGAGATCCCCAATGCAACGTAATATCTAGACTTTACTCATGGCAGGACATCATAATATTATCTAGTCACGTAGCTGGTTTCATCGTGGGTGAAAGTGTCTTTGGTTGTTCTATTTTTGAACTTTTGAATGATTCAAATGTCACCTTGATTGTGTACTTCAAAATTTTAGACCATGCGTTCATAAGTATGTCATATGATTTCCAATTCTACACACTTGAATCTTGACAATTGCTTCTTAATCTTAGCTATGTTGTTAATCACGGATAGCAATAGTTGCTTCTGTAAAGACTAAAAACAACGTACAAACTACCTGAGTTCCAATAGGATGCATAGATACTAAAAAAATAGCAAAATACAAAAAAAAAAAAAAAAACCACTTTTGCTCCCCAAGAATCGCGATTGTGCGATTTTGGCTCGTCACTTTTTTTGGAGCGATCTTGGCCCTTCATGTTTTCCTCCTTTGATTTGGCAGTCCCCTCCCAATTTCCCCCCCCAAATTTATGTTAAGGAACATCACTTATTGACGTCACACCCACCTCATTGCCATTGTTATTTACCTAATAAATTAAAAAATTAAAAACACCCAAAAGCTTGAAATCCTAATTAGCGGTTTCATATGCTCTCATGTCTACGAACTGATTTTTTTGCATTTTTTAATTAAATGATGCCATGTCAGCCTAAATTTTGGAGAAAATTTGGAGGGGGACTGTCAAACCACAAAGGGGGAAAACTTAAAGAGCCAAAATCGCTCAATCGTGATGCTAGGGAGTCAAAAATGCAATTAAACTTTTGTTTTACTAAAGATAAGAGTAGAGAAGTACAGAAAAATAGATATACACTAGGGATTCGTATTGATTGGGTTCAATTTGTATCAATTTGAGATACAACTCCTATATATTGTAAGATACTGATGACCATGGTTGGTACCTTGGAACCACAATCGGTTAGCAAATCAGATATGTCAATCGTTTGGAACAATCATGGAATGAGATCTAGAGTAGCAATGAGAACAAGAACAGTAGTATCCAATGCGAAGTTAAGGGCAATGTGTTCCATAAGGAGAATACAATATCTCCTTTGCTTTATTTTCTTCCTTTTAAATAATTCCAACTGTTATTTTTATTTTTTTATTTTAATTTCCTGAAAGGATTGTGTTATAAAGAATGAACTAACAATTCTATAATTCAGCGTTGACTTTTCATGCCAAGAATAGTTTAGTAGCGTTGTTGAGTTTTTCACCCTTGATTTTATAAGCGCCATGAATGAAAATTTGTCTGATGATTCAATCATGTTTTGCTAATTTATACGAGAAGTATGCATATATTTGTCAGGCTTTACTTTCATGTCTGCAATTGTATTTTTGCAGCCAGTTGAACTCTGGAGTGGTAAACAGTTATTTAACATTTTATTGCGCCCACACACAAATGTGAGGGTCTATGTGACCCTCACTGTAATGGAGAAAAATTACGGCTCAAAGCTTGATGACAGGGAAAGAGAATTCAAAACAATGTGCCCTGATGATGGATTTGTTTATTTTCGTAATAGTGAGTTAATCTCCGGACAACTTGGAAAGGTGACTTTAGGTTAGCCATTCTAAATTTACTTTTAACCTTTTGCTCATTTCATAATTGTATTCTCAAGATGACTGACTAAATGTTAATGAACTCAAGTATACATGATCAAGTTATATTACATGCATATATTTGTCAAGAAACAATCTACTAAACGTGCTTAAGCTTTCCCTAAATTGTGTGAATTTGGGTACGCAGATGAGTGGTTTGGTGAAAGTTTCAACAATTATGTCAAGTGGGAAATATTGCAGTATTTTTTATTGTTTATTTGTCCGTTGAGAATGGCCACATGGCTACTTGTCTTTCAAAACATTGTTTGTTGTGCATTTAGAGTGTGGTTGTTGCCTCTTTGACCGACCTCTTCCATAGACTGATATGGAAAGGATTATCTGTGGAATAAACCTGAAGTGAAACTATATAGAAGTTAACAGACGGAAAGTTGGGCGCTTATAGGGTAGACTATTTAGAGTGAAAAGGTAAAAAAATACCTCATCTTCCACCCCTATCCCTAAACATTCCACAAACTTCCCTCCCCCTCCAAACCAAACAACCACGATCATGCTTTCCTCTTCACAGCACCTCCCAAGTATTGGCAAGTCTTGAAATGAGACAAGTCGTGGGTCCATAGCTACCAAGGAATCAGATGCAGTAGGGAGGTCACATTGAATTTTGTGGTGATATTAAATCCCTAGCTCAAGAGCTGGTGCTTTTGATTTTGTGTTAGTAAAAATTACAATAAATGGGAGGCGTGGTGTTCGAAGCCATTCTGGTTCCTGATGGATCTGTGGCGGCGAGGAGAGGGGGTGGGGTCTCTCTTTTAATATCAGAGTTTTATCCTTTTTAAAAGTCATTCAGTCTTGAGCATTTTTTTTTAAAAAGTGAGCATCCAATGGTGTTGATTTGTTGAGCACTGTGAATCATACTTTAACTGGTGCATGCTATACAATACGTTATGCTGGAAAGTATTATCAACTACAATATAGAGTTTGGAGTGGAAAGTTTTTGGCTGAATGCTTCAGTTTCATTATCATACTTCCATTTATAAATTTTTTAGTTCTTAAAAATTATGTCAACTAACCATTAATTTTACTGCAATTCTTACTTGAAAATGAGTATGAATCAGTGGTCTAGTTAGTTTCAGTTTAGCAAGCTTAGTTTGTTAGAATAAGTTGTTGTAGTTTTAATTGTACAAATTCTGTTTACCCGTGATGGATTCATGCTTTTGCATTTAAGTTTGTTACCTGCTTTCTTTTGCATGGGTTCAGGAAATGGCAACAAGGATGGACTTTTCTCTGTGCTACTAAGAGACTATAAATCACATGCTGCTGCTTCTTGCATGAACCGTCTTGCTAAATTAAGGTAATTATGTTTGATTTAATCGCAAACTGATTGTTTAAATATAAAGAAATGCCAGAACTTTAGGAAAAAACCTAGATCGGTTGCTCAACTAAGAAGCAAGCTTGACTTAGCTGAAAATTTCTCTTTAGGCTTCCATTTTTTTTCCCAGTCACCCAGAAATAACCAAAATACCCCCAACAGCAGTTAACTGCTGTTCGCTACCCAACGACAGTTAAGTGCCGTTCCAGATCGAGACCTACATACACAGGAACAAAAAAATTGAAAAACACCCTAACGGCACTTAAGTGCCGTTGGAGCCCTCTTCTCAGCTTTTGCCTCTTTCTTTCTTCTCAGTATTCTAGGATCCCTCTAAGCATTACACCCAAACCTTTTGAAAACGGCTGTTTTATTTCTTCATCTTAATTTTTCCGTGATGGATTTATCCTTTTGAAAAAAAAACTTAGTATATATACCAATAACTACTAAATAATTAATCATGATATTTTTAATTAAGTGATCTCACTAGTTTTTTAATTTTTGTTTCCCATGGCCCTTCTAAAGAGCAATTATCCAGATGTCGTGTAAGTGCCAAAATAAGAGGGATCCTAGAATACTGAGAAGAAAGGAAGAGGCAAAACCTGAGAAGACTCCAACGGTGTTTTTGCAATTTATTTTTGCTCTTGTGTATGTAGGTCTCGACCTAGAACAACAGTTAACTGCCGTTGGGGGTAGCGAATGGCAGTTAACTGCCGTTGGGGGTATTTTGGTCATTTCGGGGTAGCCGGGGAAAAAATGGAAGCCTAAAGAGCAATTTTCGACTGAGCTGTTGAGGACTTGAAATGCCAGAACTTGTGAGCAGAGGTAGCATCAGTTCCCAAGTGAGGATTAGTCTCATCCAAAGGGAATCAAGAATTCTTGTGAGACCAAAAATAGTGCTATTCAAGTATTAATTTCTGTTGATAGTTATTTGCCAGTCTATGCGTTTTGATGTGGCATTTTGAATCCATTAGATGGCTTGATTTACAAGTTTGATGAAGTATATGGCCATTGTTGCTCTGATGCAGTGCTCGGTGGATAGGTAATCATGGGTTCTCGATAGGCATTGATGACGTCCAACCAAAAGATAAATTGATCAAAGGGAAAGAAAAAAGGATTGGGGATGGTTACAAGAAGTGTGATGGTTATATAGAAGCTTTCAATAAAGGAGAGCTAAAACTCGCACCTGGTTGTGATGCTGCTCAGACATTAGAGTCAGAGATATTTAGTACATTAAATGGCTTACGTGATACAACAGCGAAGGTATCCAATTTTTTTTCTTCATAAAGTATGCTGCCTTTGTATTTGACATGTTGGCCACCGAGTGCTAATGGCAAATCATAGAAATATTTGTTTTTATTTGAGAACCCCCTGAGCCATGTGGGCAAAAAAACTATTTTATTTTTATATTCCTTGTCTATAATTTGTTATATTCCCAGGTTTGCATGGAAACATTACACTGGAGGAATAGTCCATTGATCATGTCGCAGTGTGGCTCCAAAGGATCTCCTATCAATATATGTCAAATGGTTGCCTGTGTTGGTCAACAGTCGGTTGGAGGTTGCCGTGCTACTAATGGGTTCATAGATCGGAATCTTCCTCATTTTCCTAAAAAAGCGAACACCCCTGATGTATGTTTAGTTCTTGTGATTTACAACTCTATTATTAGTGTTCTTGTAAAACCCAATCCTTCCTACTCACGCTTTATTGCTTATTTTCTTAAATTTCTACACTTTTTCCATATTGCATTTATGTTAATAATATCATCGGTACCATCTGCACCTTTTTAATTTATCTAGGGTGTGGAGAAAGTTTACCCCATTTCCTTACAACAAAAAAAAAAACAAACAATATCATCAGTAACTTGACAAATAATAGATGGAGAACATGCTGCAAATATTTCTTAGACATCATATCTATCTAGAAAGGCTGCTTATTTCCTTGCATTCTTTTATATCTTTGGTTGAAAGTTGTGACTAAGTCATGAAAAATGGTTTGACCAAATGCCACTGACGTTGCCAAATGGGTAATCCTACCTAAGATTAAGTGGGGTGGTGGTGGTGGTGGGATCATAAGGAGTAATGGAGAAAAAAAAACAGAGTTTGGGAATAGATATACATATAGCCCGTTTGGCAAAAAATTCTATTCAGCATAACAAAAACAGGAGGGCTGTACACTGAGAGGGAGAGCTTCACTCTAATAGAGATGAGGGTGTCAACAGAGAGCTCTAGATTTCACAGTCACACAAGAGAGAGGATGAGGGTGAGGCATGAGCTTGTGGAGAGCACTGGTTTGCAACTGTATTACAAAGAGAGGGTGAGGGATTTAACAGAGAGTGGGTGAGAGGCTATGAGGCACAAACTTCGACATGGACATGTTGCTACTAATGTAAAAAATATGAACATTATTTATGAAAGATATATGATTATATTGAGAACAAAAAAATATATGTGTATTTATATTGAGCAATTTGTTTCATTAAGAAAACATCAAACACAATATATGATACCATTTGAGCTTCACTCATCTAACTACTACTGAAAGGCTAGAAATGATGTAATCAATTTTAATACTGTCTTGAACCCCCCACATTCATCATCATTGCATTAACACATCTTTAACTTTCGTAGATTTGTCTGAAAAGCTATATGTGGAGTTGGGTTGCTTAATCCTTTGGTTAGAATATCTGCAAGTTGTCCTTGAGAGGCTACATGTGGAGTTCAAATCATATCACAATCAAGCTTTTCCATTGATAAAATGTCTGTCCACATGTCGTGTTTCGCTCGATCATGTAGATAAGCTATGCTGATTGCTGATTTCTTGTCACAACATAGCTTCATAGGCACGTCTTATTTACTAGCAAATCATTCAAAATTATTTGAGAAAGTAATAACAGATACCTTGTGCCATAGCCTAAAACTCGGGTTCAACACTAGAACGAGCCACCACATTCTACTTTGTACTCCACCAAGTTACTAGATTTCCTCCAAGTAAAGTTCAATACCTAGTATTGAATTCTTGATAGTAATTATTCCCCCATAAACAACATAATTATAAGCCTCAAGAGTTGCAAATAAAACTCATCTTCCTGGAGTTCCCATAAGTAAATGAACCTCTCGGGTTGTGCATAAGTTTTCTTACTAGTTTACTAATTGTCTTATCTGTCTTCTTGACTAAACTTTATCTTTTTCCTTTCCTGTCATCACACGTCTGTGAGTTTACTCTTGTCTAACTTCTGCAAAGATCTCACCTAGTGAAGGTAAGGTTGCTCTCCTAATGGTTTTGCCACAAACTTCATCAAGCCTCTCATTTAGAGCTGCAAGAAATTGAAATATTCTTCTTTCTTCCACTATATAATGACGGTGTTCGGCATCCTTTGCTTACTTTTATTTGTAAGTCTTGAATATATCAAGGTTTAGCTGTATCTGCTTCAAAGTGCGGAAGTATTTTGTCACGTAGTCTCCTCCCTGTTGATTTTCTCTAACTTGTAAGGATGGTTTATAAAAGTGAGTTTTATTCCCAAGATCTTTATACATTTCAGTGACACTGTCCACAATTCTTTGGCAGGGCAATAGTACATATAACTATTGATGTGAGAAATGACTAAAGGAAAATTCTGGTCTTCTGATGAATAACGAAAAAATTACGTCAACAAAACATCTGTTGTTTGCATGAAAGATATACAAATTGCTTATATTACTAAATATGATTGCAATGCTAAACTAAAGGTCTATGTGAAATTGTATAAACTGTTAAATAAAAATTACTGGGTGGGTATTGTATGTGACCGATGTATAATAGCACCAATAAAGAAAAATGATATATACTGAGGATAATTCCTAATCACAGATCCCAAAATAAAAATATAATATAAAATCGTTAACTTCTGATCACAGATTCACAATCCTGAGATGTGCGCAGCACAGAACACCATAGACACAGTTATTTATGTAACTAACATTAAAACCGAAGGTTTGAGAAGCAAATTATGGACTTCTGTATCATCATCATCATTTTGAATCCATGTTATATATTGACAAGGAACAGTAATTCATCTTTGTTGGATATTGTCTTTATTCCACATTACACATTTATTTGTGTATTGCATGTTGCAGCAATAACTGTCATTTATTAAATTGTAAACAGTTGTTTTTGGTTGTTTCCTTCATTATGCATTACAGTTTGCTGCTGTTTCCTACGTTTTAAACCGATACATAACTCTTGATGCAGGCTAAAGGTTTTGTTAAAGATTCCTTTTTCACTGGATTGTCAGCTACTGAGTTTTTCTTCCATACAATGGGAGGGAGAGAAGGGCTTGTTGATACAGCGGTAGGGTTCATATTTTGAATATATTATGCATAAGATATTTTCAATCAATAATTTGTTATTATTATATGAGCAGTTAAAAGTTATAGGTATGGGTAAGTTCTATGGTAACTCTTAAGGAGAGACTTTATCATGAACTCAGATGGGCTTGTGTGGGTGAGAGATATACTATCAGTAACAAAAAATAAGCAAAATGAATCCATAAATTAAATGTTTTTGGTCTAAATTTAGAACCAAATACAATTGACTTTTTGGATCCTTTTGCTTATATTTTTGTTACAGATTGAGTACATTTTTACTAAAACCAACTCACGTATATTTAGTATAATTAATGGAGCATGGATTTAGGGTGCATGTTTTTCATGTGGTTATGAAACTACAGAAGTTTAGAAATGTCTAATTCAGATATAATCACCTCTATTTATAATAACATGTACAATAAATGCTAATTGATATGATTTGCCGATTCAAAATCTTAATCTATGATTCTAAGATAGCCTCAAGCTAAAACTTACTGAGCTTCAAGCTTGTTCCAACGGGTGGATGTACTGTAGAGAAAATAGAAACAATAACCCTATGCTTGTGGCCAAAAAGATGTGGCATGGAGTTAGGTGAATTTAGCAAAAACAGTAGGGCTCATCGGTGAATTCTGAAGGGGGCTGTTAGGAATGTTCTTCACTGGAGAAGGTATGGCGGAGAAGGGAAGCGTGGTTGAAGGTGTGGCCTTCCTATAACCCCTTAAATCTTTTTATAAACAGAGAAAATGGTAAAGTCAAATATTATGGATGCAAAAGTCACTGATAGTGGTAAAAACATGGAGCGTTCACTTAGGGTTGTGGGGCATTTTAGTTAATTTTTTATAATTTACTGGAACGAAAAATATTGGAGTCCATTGTATAAATTTCTTTACTGCTTGTGGTTTTACAGGTCAAAACTGCAGAAACTGGATATATGTCTCGTAGATTAATGAAAGCTCTAGAAGACTTATTTTTACATTATGATTACACTGTAAGAGATGCCAGTTGTAGTCTTGTTCAGTTTTGTTATGGTGATGATGGCATGGATCCAGCAGGCATGGAAGGCAAAAATGGAAAACCTTTAAATTTTGATCGATTATTTCTCAGAAGCAAGGTTTAAAAGCTTCCTGTGCTGTTTTATTGAGTTTCATTATGATTTTCTTGATTTTGCAACTTTCTAAAAAAGATGGTTCTTGTTAATTTCTTCTATTTCTCTCTGATTTCCACTTTGTATTTGAATTGTAGGCCATATGTCCCGCTGATGGAGATGATATAATCTTATCTTCTTCAGATGTGCATAAAGTACTTCACGAGAAGCTTTCAGAAGTTGGTATGTCTAAGTTAGTGGAGAAGAATGCTTCAAACAATGATATAACGACAGCAGTGGGCTTCTCTACTGATTTCTTAAAATCTCTACAATCTTTTGTCGAAGAAAATACAAAATTAACTGAAAGTATCACCGAGGACGATTCCAATAATTTGAAGAACCTAAAGAACTTTATTTCGAGGATATCTGGAATCAGTCGCAGACAACTAGAGGTATTTATTTTGTGGTCCTGGCTTAATGTTTCTCCTTGGTTATTCTTTTTTGCTTCCATTTGGTCATTCTAGTTTTGTAGTTTTATAAGCAAGTCTTAGCAATCTAATTTGCTTACGCTAAATGTATTTGTTATTTTCCTTTTGATATTGTGTTATCTATGTTGTGGAAGTGTTTTAAGAAACAAGTGTATTGGAAAACCAAGTCCCTCATAGATTAAAGATAAGGCCTGACTGGAGTTTATAAAGAAAAACATCCCTCACCTAGCCAACCGGTTTTGTAAGGTTGAGTTAGGCTCAACCCCATATTTTAAGTGTATGAACTATCTTAATAGTTTAAAGAGTGCTAATTTGTTTGTTTTTCAATGACGGACATCTAGCAAGAACTAGGCAATTTTGAAGAAAGTAAAATATTTCAACTGCAACTGTTATTAGAGCATCCACAATGGTAGTTCCCTAACAAGGACTCCTTAAATGGACCCCACGTGACACATCACTTATTTATAATTTTTTAATAAAAGTACCTATTAAGGACTCAATGACTCCAATGACAATACACTAATAAGGACTCCAATGAAAAGTACTTAAATATGTCCCACTATCTTTACATCATTAAACAAAAATAATTTACCTATTACTCCTTTTTACAAGTGGGACCAAATAGTGCACATTTTATTACTCCTTTATGCAAGTGGGACCAAGTAGTACACATTTTATTACTTTTTTAAACGTGGGACCCGTTAGTTACCCAGGAGAGAGAGGGTCCTTATATAGTTGCCCGTTCCTTAACGGGGACTCATTTTTTCTTCCTCCAATGGAGGGTACTTAACGGGAAGTGGTCCTTGTTAAGTAAGGACCCCCCATTGGAGATGCTCTTATAACTGATAATAGTAATGAATTTTTAATTTTGATAGAAAAATTCATTCAAAATATAGTGGACAAAAGGTTAGCAGAACTTGCTTCTTTTGCTTCTCTATGGCAAAACATGTGCTTTTTTAATTGTGTAGTCTCGTAGATGGGGCTGTTGTCATTATTTTATTAGCAAATGTTTTGGAGATGCTAAACTGGTGGTAATTATTATTTTGTGTTTTAAGCTGTTAGTGTCATTGTCAATTCTTGTGTGCTGATGTAATTGTTAGTTCACAATAAATATGATCTTTTTTGCCTCTACAAAAAAAGGAAACTCTTGAGGTCTACGAATTCTATACGAATTTAAGGGTTTGCCTCCATATTTTCCTTAAGTTTCATGGGTTTGTTTTTATTGGTCTGATTACAACTCCCTCATGTATGCTCTTTTTATTCAGGTTTTTCTAGATATTTGTCTATCACGTTATCGTATAAAAAAAATTGAGGCTGGAACTCCGATTGGCGCAATTGGAGCTCAAAGTATTGGTGAACCTGGGACTCAGATGACTTTGAAAACTTTTCACTTTGCCGGGGTTGCAAGCATGAGTATCCTTTATTTGACTATGCTGTCCATTAGATTGATCATTAATGTTCTGCCAAATGTTTGCTGGAATTTTGGAAATTCTGTTAAACATTGATTGGTTTTGAATGTTGTTCCTTAATCTGTCATTAGATGTTACTCTTGGAGTTCCTCGCATCAAAGAAATAATAGATGGAGCACGCAATATTAAGACACCGATCATCACTGCAATACTTGAGAGGGAGGATAATGCAGAAACTGCAAGGGTAGTGAAAGGTCGCATAGAAAAAACAAATTTAGGCCAGGTATGCAATTGTAGCAAAAAAGTCTCACTAAGCTTATACGCATATTATTTGTCAGTTATATCTTAATTTATATGCATAAAAATTCTACCCTATTATTTAATTCATTTTTTTAGATTTCACTTGTTTTTCTTTCAAAAGTTGTATATATTGTTCTTGTTTTGGTAATGCTATGTAATATTTTTGTACACCAACACGAGTTCAGCATCCGCACTAATCCCAGCAACAACTCCTTATTTATTGCTTCTCCAAGTAACCAAATTCCTCCATACATAATTATATACCCAATAGTGGATTTTCTCTCGGTGACCGACCCTGTCCAATTGGCATCTATAAAGACAATAATATTTTTCTCACTGGTCTTTTTAAAGTAAAAACCTTTGCCTCAGTTGTTCCTGTAAATGGCCTCAAGATGCTCCTCTTAGGGAGAGTGTATGAACTAATTTACAACTCTCATGGAGAATGCAATGTGTGGTGGCATTAGCTAGAGATTAATTTACCAACTAACCTCTGGTATCAACCAATATGAACAGGAACACGATCTTCTTCTCAAAGCTTCAAATTTAGATCTATATGGTCGTCTGTTGGTCTACATCGATTCATCCCAGACTCTTAGAGATTCAGAATGTATTTTGTTTGAGAATTGTATATTTTTTAACTGGAAACCTTCATGCCAAAAAACATTGATATCAAATTCCGTCGCCAATTGTTTCTTCAATCTTTCCATCTCTACTACATTGTCTCCTATAAGAATGATTCCATCCACAAACTATTAGAACAACAATCTTTTCATTAGTGGAGAATTTTGTGAACAAGGCATGGTTTGCTTGTCCCTTAGTGTACGCTTGCCCTTTTACTGGTTTGTAGTGTGGTCTTGGTAGCCCAACGGATCTGTGATAAATTCTGTTATTATATTGGAATTTGGGTTCAGCAAACCAACCCCACAAAATCAACTTGTAAGAACTTTCACTTATGAGTACTCTTTCAGGCCATATCAGATTCAATGTGGGGCTCAACAAACCCCCATCATGCCTAAAATTGGACATCTAGAGTGTGATCCGAGTAACCCGATGATGGAAGGCTCAATGATAAGCTCTAATAGTAATAATACATTTTGAAAAACATTCTAAAGTATTATTATTCAAACTGTGTAAAGAGTAAAAGCACTAATTTGACTATATAGACTATGCTTTAACGCTCTCAGTACTATAATCACTAATCATTACAAAATATACGATTGAAAATTACAAATACGAAAATAGTATGTATAATACTCTTCCTCAAGATGGTAAATGAATATCTATCTTCCCAACTTGTGAGTAAGTTGGCCAAATTGCTATGATGGTTAGCCATTTGTTTACACATCTGCAAAATAATGCTAGGTTGTCACTATCAATCTGCTTTCCAACTTCATGTTGATGAGGTGTTGATACATTTCACTGTGTTTTGTCCTATCATATGATGAATAGTATTATAAGCAATACTGATAGCTGATACATCGTTAAAACAACTTTATAGGGCTTTCATATTGTATCTTCAAGTCATCAAGTACAATTTTCATACACAGTAGTTTATAGATTTCTTGTGTCATAACTCTGAATCCTCTCTCAGCGCTTGATCGAACAACTACACTTGTTCATAATCCTCCAAGCAACAAGGTTGCCACATAAGAATGGAGGATGACCTTGTTGGCCCAATAACAGGTAACCCAACATATCTAGGATAAATTTTGATATCATCGTAGAATTTGGGTTGGGCCTAACTCATAATCGTCATTGTAAGTTAGTGATTTTGCACTATTTTCTCTTCGTTGAAATCTAATAAATGAAAGATCCAATTTAAATTCTAAGCATGATCTTGAATTTAATATAAGTGGCTAATGGGAAAATGCATAGTAGGGAGTTGAAACAAGCGAAGTTAAGCCTCTAAACATAGAATTTTCCTTATGCATAGTTTCTCCCAAAACAAATGCTAGAGAAAATTGTTCGCTACTTAGAATATTTTTCCAACATCATTCTTATTCCACTTGTTCCTTTTTTGAGAACATTGTTGTTTGACTTCTTTGTTTGAGTTGCCTTGATTCTCGTCAAATAAAGTAACCAATTTGTTTATTTAGTGTTTCTTTATAATTATGTTTGTGTTTCTTTGATTGGATTTTTTTATCAGGTAAATTTTCTTGAGCATTATAATCAATTTTTTTACCTGCATTGTATCTTTAGTTATTAACCATTATTTTTCCACCAAAAGATTAGTTATCAATCATAAATAGATGTATGTGTTATTGTAAGACTACTGTTTCTATCCTTTCATTAAGCATGTTGAGGGTGCCAACATAGCAGGAATGTCAATTATCATAATGATGCTTTGACCTACCCTTCTGTTAAGCCCCACCACCCATCTTCTAGTCTCTTCTTGAAATATCTAATCTCAAATACTATCACTTTGTTCCAAACTATACAGGTTGCGAAGAGTATTAAAGTTGTTTACTCTAACAAATTAGCAGCAGTTTTTATCTCGCTGGACATGGGCATAATCGAAAAGGCAGGACTGAATATAGATGCCAATATTGTGAAAGAATCAATTTTGCAGACTGGAAAACTGAAGTT
>Ga0315915_1004914_pt1 | contig 16729 bp, 5 predicted proteins | sample MpolbnodulesMG_FD_207738 | JGI IMG/M metagenome (GOLD analysis project Ga0315915, IMG submission 207738) | Medicago polymorpha root nodule microbial communities from Los Angeles, California, United States - branched nodules | ecosystem: Host-associated > Plants > Roots > Nodule | place: USA...
GTGAATAGCTTTTTTAAAGATTTTATGGGGTTTTGATAAAAACAAGTTTTAACGAAATTGACTATTGGATTCGTGCTCGAACAGTCACACTCGATGAATCAAAAAGACCACAATATGCGAAATAAGATTTAATCTTAGAATTGAGAGATTCACGATTCAAAACTTATTATACAATCAAATGTTAATATTCCATGAACAAAGTACAAAACAATATACAATACAAGTGAAATTGAATAATTGAATAGATGTTGCAATCAATTGATCTAAGCAAAGTGTTTAAACCTAGTTTTAACGAAATTGAATAGCTTTTTAAAAGATTTAATCTTACTCGATGAATCAAAAAGACCACAATATGTGAAATAAGATTTAATCTTAGAATTGAGAGATTCACGATTCAAATCTTATTATACAATCAAATGTTAATATACAATACAAGTGAAATTGAATAATTGAATAGATGTTGCAAACAATTGATCTAAGCAAAGTGTTTAAACCTAATTCAACGAATTAGACAATTTTCGATGAAAACTAATTAGATCAACACTAGCAAATTATCCTAACATTTATTCAATTAATCACATGCAATAGCTAAAATTAAAGTGGATAGGGAAGAAAGATTACACCGATATTTTTATAGTAGTTCGCTCTTTCTCCTCCTCGCTAGAGCTACGTCTACTCTTCTTGATGAAGTACACCTTCACAAAGGTCATCCACTAAGTAACAAATGTTGATTACAATGTTTACAAGAGTTCCTTCAAATTATAACCTAATTCTTCAATTTCTATGTAAAACACTCCCCCAGACTTCAAGTACCCCTTGAATTTGGTGCTTCTTGAATCTTCAGATCCTTGAATACCCATGCACTCCTTCGAACTCTTCACCCGAGCCTTTAATGCTACGTCTGGTAAACGAACCCCCCTCGACTTCAAGAACGGTTAGAAAGATCCCCAAGTCCTTTGGAGGTGGAATGAGATTATTGACTTCCTTTGAAGCCTTGATTAAGCCCAATCAATCTTCTTGAGAGAACCAACTTACAATTCCTACTAGCACCCTAGCGAATCTATAGACTCAAAGAACAAAGTGATTCTAAGAAAAAATGTTTAATCTTGAAGAATGTATGAACAATGAGTTTTTGAGACCTAGAGAGAATAGTTGCAAATGATTCAATAATTTTGAAGTTATGAGGAGAAGACAATATGTAAGAGAAGGTAGAAAGGCTAAATTTTCGCACAAAAATAATTGTATGAATTGATTCACTTACTAGTTGAATCGATTCAAACCATATTAGACAAAAAGAACAAAGGGAAAAATATAATGAAGAATTATACGTGTCAAGTGATATTTGAAACGACTCAAAAAGCCCATAAGGAGAATGATACGATTCAAAACTAGTTTGAATCGATTCAAACCATGTCAGAGAGTTTAATGAACCGTTTCAAACAAAAATGATATGATTCATAGTTGAATCGATTCACTATATAAGTGATATGATTCATATGAACTCAGAGAGTATGAGTATCAAGTTGGTTTCAAAAGCTAAGTGAATCAATTCAACATTTGTTTGATACGATTCATCTGAAGTCATGAAATGCAATTTTTAAAAGGAAACAAGTTGGAACATTCTGTCCAGGAATGCCTGATCTTCTAGGGTGCTATTAGACAAATTAGGAACCAAACTAAACAACAATTATATTCAAGTCAAAAAGGAACATCATCAAAAACTATTAGCTAAGCTAGAGGCTTCACTTCAAACTACTCAAGCACAAAAGCAAGAGGTTTCTTATGCTCATGCACAACTGCAAAAGACTTCCTATGCTCAAGCACAAAAGCAAGAGACTTCTATTCAAACAGAATTACAAAGAAAATGTTTGAGGCTGAACACTTGATATACAATCAGTGGTGCTCACAATACAAATCAGATAAGACTCTTAAGACTCTAGAATTTCTAAGATATGAAAGTTGTTAAGAAATTCTAAGTGAACTTTGATGTAAAACAATTTCAGCAGAGGTTTGACACTTTTAAAATTGTTGTTAGAGTCTTACTGATCTTCAAGTCTTCAATCCTTTATATAGATGTGTGAGAGATACGTTGGAAATTGTCAGCACATCAAAAGAGTCGTTGTTGGAGCTTGATCAAATCACCAACGATCTGTTGCTTGATTTTGTTATTGTCCTTTGAAGGAACAATTTCCAATCCATTCCAAAAATAGAGGATAACCAACGTATTTGTAGCTGTTATGTTCTATAACAGACATGAAAAGTGGAGTAGTGGAGTAGTGGTTGTACAATTGTACTATTGTCCTTTTCATGCGTTCTTCAGTGGATAAGTATCCAATGCCTTTAAATTCCTCTGAATTAGCCATTGATCTAAGCTTCCATTCCTTATGCAATCCTTGGCATGAGAATAACAACATTTAACAAACTCTGAAGCTTCCAGTCTTCAGTTTCTAATGATCTTCAGCTTCTGATGACGTCAGCTTCTGGTAGACAGCTTCTGGTAAACAGCTTTTGATGAACTGTTTCCAATGTCTTTAGATGCTATCTTCTTCAAACTCTATTCTTGTAACACAAGCTCCCTTTTTGTAAATTTCATTGCTCTCTTTTGTTCTTCCGGACCTTATGCTTGATATAAAGACACTTAAATTTTTGTCTATGGTCCTGCACACTTGAACAAATATTTACATATCCAATTGACATTTTTAATACCTTTTTATCATCAAAATCAAAAGGGTAATGTTAAACACATTTTATTCCAACACTCTTAACCACCCAATGCTCCGTACGTTACAACATCGTCGATCTGATTGCTGTCCGATAGAACTTCTCTTTCATCTTAAGAAGTGATAATTATTTTATGAGAGAGGAAAAAAAAACAAATGTGACATCAATAATTATTTTATGACAGAGAAATAATCAATAAATCAAATTCTTCATTTTTTTTTTGCCTTTTTATGGACAACTTTTTCGCCTTTTTTTCTATCTTAGAAGTCAATACACAATAATAAATAAATAACACAACCTTTTTTCTTCATTCAACCCTTTCTTTTCTCATTAATTATCCCAAAAATCAATAAATCAAATTCTTCAAAAAAATTTCTTCAAGTAGTTTAGTTGTTAGAAATTCTCCATTTTAAGAAGAATAGGTGGGATGTGCGAGATTCAAACCCCGACCTCTGCATATATTATACAGTGTCCCACCAATTGAGTTAAACTCATAGAGACAATTCTTGAATTTTATTATTCATAAGAGATAATTATTTTGAGATAGAAAAAAAAATGTGACGGTAATAATATTAAACATCATTTTTTTCACGATTTCATTAGAAAAATGGGCTCAAGTATTTATTGAGGTCAAATAAATCTTCAAATTACTCCCTCCATTTTAAATTGAGTGTCACTTTAGCAAACAAAATTTGTTTCAAAATGAATGTCATTTTCAGTTTCTAATGCAATAATAACTTTTTCTTTTCAATTATACCCTACAATTAATACTATGCATACTACTTCCAAAGTATTGCTTTTTAATGAAAAATTAACCAATAGTTAATAAGGATAATTTGGTAAAATAATAATTCTCTTTCTTTTAATCCTTGCATTTCCCAATATATTTGTAAAAACCTTAAATGATTAAACGACATTCATTTTAAAACGGAAGGAGTACAAAATACATTGCTCCCCTAAAAAAAATGGATTTATTAATTCTTTTGATACCCCTATTTAATGTGAGATTTATGTTTTCCAAGAAACTAATAAATTTGATATACAACATTTAATGTGAGGGGTATATTTTTTTATAGCATTAAATGTACTATATCATACAACATTCATACCTTTTTAATTGTCATTTTTTTGACATTTTACACAAATCAAAAAATCAATAAATATTATTACTTTTGATACAATAATTTATATTTATACTATAATAACCTTCTACATTTAATATCTCATTTCATCACAATAAATAATTAAAGATAATATTGATAAAATAACATTTATTTTACATTAAACTTTGAAAGTAACAGTTAAAAAAGTACAAAGAGAGAATATATTAACTTAAAAAAATAAATAAATATTGTATTAATATTGTAAAACGCTAAATTTTCCTGAGACATAAAAACTATATGAGGAATGCTAACAACACACATTTTAACACACTTTACTTGATTGATTAAAATTCACATGGATCCCACCAAATCACGTGATGCCATATATATTTGGTGGATTCCATATGAATTTTAATCGATAAATATCAATTTGTTAAAATGTGTATGTTAAAATACGTGTTTTTAACATTTCTAAACAATACTCCTTCCGATCTTATTTATAAAAAACTTTTGACTTTTTTGATTCATTACATAAATAATGTATTTGGTCTATATTCTATACCAATTACATTAATTACTCAATAAATCTAAAAAATTAATTTTTTCTTATAAATAGAACCGAAAGAGTATTAATCTGACAGTGACAATTATTACACGCTATCTTATTCACAATTTGACGAAAAAAAAAAAGAAAAAAGAAAAAAGGTTCAGGTATTCATTAAGGTTAAGGTCAAATAAATAAATCTCCAAATTCAACAATCTTTTCTTTTTTCTCTTTCACTTTCCTTTTAATTTGTCTCATTTATTTTCTTCAATTTTCAAACCCAAAATCGCATTCATATAAATCACACCCAATCTCTCTCTCTCTCTGAATATCACATTTTCAGCGGAAAAACCCAAATCTTGATTTTTTCGTTGAATCGAAGTGTTTATTCAGTTTCGTGTGATTATTTACACTGTTTGAGGAAAAAAAGCGCGTTTGTGTGAAAAAGCGCGTTTGTGAAATGAGAAGAAGAAGTTGCATGTTGTTGTGAAGAAAGAGTTTTGTTTTGAATTAAAGCTTCTGAATGGCAGCTAAACGCGTTTATGAAGCATGGAAAGGAAGTAATGTATGTAATGTTCTTCACTTTTAATTTCAATTTTGGAAAATTTTTGTTTTTAATTTTTAATTTTGTTTTGAATTTTAGTTGTTAATCTTTGAAATTTGGTGATGGATATGATTTAGATTTTGTTTTGTTAGTTTTGTTAAGTGTGATTTGCTACCCGTATTTAATAATAGGGTTAGTAGTTGTGTTTTGAAGTACGCACGGACGCTTCTGATCAAAGGTCTGTCCGAGACTTGTCATTGTCTGACGTGATATTGACACTGACATATGTAATTACATTGAATTGTGTCATTTTTTTCAAATTATTACTGGTGTCCAGTATTAGTATCCGTGTCGTGTCTAGTGTCTGTGTTGTGTTCGTGATTCATAGTGAGAAGGAGTTTTGTTTGAATTAAAGCTTCTGAATGGCAGCTAGTCACCTTTATCAAGCATGGAAATGAAGTAATGTATGTGATGTTCTTCAATTTTAATTTTTGTTTTTTTTGGAATTTTAGTTATTTATGTTTGATATTTGGTAATTGATATGATTTAGATTTTTTTAAGTGAGATCAGTTTGATGTGTTATGTTTTTAATAATTGGGTTAGCAGTTGTGTTTTGAACTATGTAAGGACGCTTCTGATCAAAGGCGTGTCCGGTGTTTGAGACTTGTCATTGTCTGACATGACAATGACACTATTGAATTGACACTATTGAATTGTGTCATTTTTTTGAAATTATTATTGGTGTCCAGTGTCATTATCCGCGCCGTGTCTGGTGTTTGTGATTCATAGTGAGAAGTAGTTTTGTTTGAATTAAAGTTTCTGAATGACAGCTAAACGCCTTTATCGAGCATGGAAATAAAGTAATGTATGTGATGTTCTTCACTTTTAATACTTTTTTTGGAATTCTAGTTATTTATGTTTGATATTTGGTAATTGATATGATTTAGAATTTTTTTTTTGTTAGTTTGGTAAAGTGTGATTAGTTTGATGTATTATGTTTTTACTAATGGGGTTAGTAGTTGTGTTTTGAACTATGAGCAACCTCTATAGTGCACATACACTTCTGATCAAAGGCGTGTTTGGTGTCTGTCACGTGTCATTGTTGACACTGACATGACATTGTGACGCGACACTGACAAATGTGATTACATTGAATTGTATCATTTGCTCAAATTAATATCAGTGTTGACGTTTTGTCAAAAAAAATAAATATCAGTGTTGACGTGTCGGTATCCGTGTTGGTGTGTATGCTTCAAAGCGAGCAATCCACATAGGCACTGGATACGACGCTAACATATACAACTAAACACGGGTAATAATTTGAGAAAATAAAATCAATTGAATGTGACCACATGTGTTGGGGGTTTTGGACAAGCCTTCAATTTGAAGTATCTCTGCTGCTACATAGGCTTTGCATTTCTAATGCTGTTTTTGTTATGAATGTTTGATATTTGGTGATGGATATGTTTTAGATTTTATGTTGGTTTGAGAAAGTGTGATTTGCTTGATGTGATGTATTATGGATTTAATAATGTGGTTAGTAGTTGTGTTTTGAACTTTAAGTAGCACCAACACTTCTGATCAAAGGCGTGTCTGGTGCCGGAGATGACACCTACACATGTGATTACATTGAATTGTGTAATTTTCTCGAACTATTATCGCTTTTGACGTGACAGTATCTGTGTGTTTGGTCACTTGGTGTTCGAGTGTGTGTCAGTTCTTCATAGCGAGCAACCCACACAGACACCGTAGGATACGACACTAACATATACCAGGCACAGACACGCGGACACAAACACTAACATATAAGGAACAAAGGGTTTTTTATAGCTGTGTCTTTTGAAGTTGGAGCTCCTGACACAGACACCAGAAATGACACAAGCACGTAGACTGCAGTGATAATGTTTGATATATTTGGTTATAGACATGTTTTAGATTTTGTTGTTAGTTGGGAAATTGTGACTTGGTTAATATCTTTTGTTTTTAATTGGGTTTTAATAGTTGTGTTTTGAATTTGAACTATGAGCACAAGACACAGACACTGGATACAACACTAACATATACAAGTAAACACCGGTAATAATTTGAGAAAATAAGATCAATTGAATGTGACCACATGTGTTGGGTTCCATACACATCTTCAATTTAAAGTGTTAGTGCTACATAGGTTTTGAATTTTTAATGCTGTTTTTGTTATTGCTTGAAAGTTGAAATTAAGATTTATCTCATGACATAGTTTAACTTGGCAGTTTAGTTTTGTAATTTTAGCAACTGGGTTTTGTTTTAATTTCTTTACCTGTTCTTTTGGATTTAGCTTTTAATGCTTGATATTTGGTTATGGATATGTTTTAGATTTTGTTTTGTTAGTTATGGATATGTTCTTAATTGGGTTTTAATAGTTGTGTTTTGAAATGGGACATCAGGCAAGACACAGATGCACAGAGATAATTTGAGAAAGGGTGTTTCTAACTCAGCCGTAAGGGCGCGTGTTAAGCAATCCAAAATAAAAAAAATTTGCATTGAAAATTAAAAAATTGTGTGCACAACTTGTAAGACATTATTATGATATTGAGTCCTTTAACATGTTCCCGGTATTTAGAGAACATCTTAACATTTGCTTTTGAGAAAATGCAATTGGTTGTTGTAACCACATGTGTCATGTTGGACACCAGACACATCTTCAATTTGAAGTGTCAGTGATACATAAGTTTTGAACTTCTAATGATGTTTTTGTTGTTGCTTGACAGTTGAAAGTGAGAGTGATTTGAGGTAATAGTTTAACTTGGGAGTTTAGTTTCAAAATTTTAGTAACTGGGTTTAGTTTGTTTTTGTGTAGAGTTGGTGGAGTGAGATTAAATAGATGAGAAGGTTTTTCTTCTATCTTTTGTAACTGTTGTTTTATTTGTTTGTTTGTGAGAGGAAGCTTGACTTTTTTTGTTTTAGTGACTATGCAGTTTTGTCTTTGTATAGGGTAGGATTGATGAGATGATGGAGGCTATTTCCTTTGGAAACTGTGCAATTTTGATTGAGAAGTTTCATTTAATCTATCATTTCTAATTGTTGTTGTCTCTGTTTGGAAGCTTGACTTTTTCAAAAAACTGATAGAGCCTTGATTGTGGTTTCAGTGGATTCCATGAGTCAGTTGCAAAAGAAGTTAATGGTCTTGATTCAGTTGGTTTTCTAAAAACTATGTACTTTTATCTTTTTTGTTTGAGAAAATTGATGTGATGAGCTGGAAAGTTAGAATATTTGCTTTTTGAAAAATGTGCTACTTTAAAAGATCAGTTTTGTCCCTCTTCTCTTTCACTGTTGTTGCGATTTTTTGTGGGAGGAAGCTTTACTTTGTCAACAAATTGATAGGGCTTTTATTTTGATTCACTGGACGAGTCAGTTGAAAGAAGAATATAATGCGACGATTTGACTTTATACCATCTACCCAATCGGTAATTTGTCTTGTCTGCAGTTGTTTTTCTACTCCGTTATTTAATTGTCTTTTTTAGTAGGGAATGCTGTGTTGAGTTGGTGGAGTGAGATTATGTGCTTTCAGAGTTATGAAACTTTGAATGCTGTGTCTGTGTGCGTTTATGTGCTCTTGTGTGGGATTATCGTGCAAAGCAATCTGTTATTCTTGTCTAGTTAGTTTGAAGCTCTAGGCTAATTATGGTGAGTTGCTGTATCTTATAGGGAAATTAGAAATTAAGATGTGTAATTTGTCCCTTTTTCTGTGTTTATACTTTATATTTAGTAATGATGGGTTTGGATTTCTAATGCCATTCTTGTTGCTTGAAGTTCAAAGTTGGAGTGATGTGGGAAAACTTTAACTTGGAAGTTTAATTTCAGAATTTAGGATACAAGTATGTGTCTATGTACGTGATCTGTGTGTGTGCGCTGATTCGGTGTGAAATTATGCATTTGGAATAGAACTATTGCAATTGAACATTTCAACTAAACCATCATCTGTAACCATTGTCTTGTCTGTTGGTGTGTGGAATACTACTTTGCCTATAAACTGATTGAGTCTTCTTGAGTGGTTCTTTGTAAGAACTATTTGGAATAATAAATTAGTGTGATTATTTGAATTGATACTATCTCTTCTTGAGCTGTTCTTTGTAAGAGTTGATTGGAATAATAAATTAGTGTGATTATTTGTATTGATACTATCTCTGGTAGATTACTAGTCTTTCCTCTGCTGGTTTTCTAGGCAAAAAACCTGTGAAGCAATACACTACTAGTCTTGTGTTCCCTTAGTTAACTTGAAGTGTTTTCTTGTTTTGCTCGGTTATTTTGCATTGTTGGTCAGCTACCTTATAGAATAGCTGTTTTGGGTTGTTGGCCTTAACATTGATTATCCTCAGGCGAAATTGCCTTTTATATACTCTGAAGGTCTTCGATCAAACAAGCAGCCTAATATTTTAAGGCAGTGTGCATTCCGCGTAGGTTTCTAGTGGATCTGATTGGAGCCATTTCTCTCCCTTTCCAATTTTTATTGGAGTATTGTGTTTTGGGTTTCAGTGCATCTTCTTTTACTTAGAGTAGTGATATTTGAACAACCAATTAAGACAACTATTGTGACAACTTTTCTTTTCTCTCTTTTTATTGGTCAAAAACAATAGAGAGAGAAAAAGGAAGAGAGAGAATAAGTGCATGATGTGTGTAGGAGAGAGAGGGTTGTCAAAAGGTTGTCATAAAATGGATGTACATATATCATTCCTCTTTTACTTATATGTTAAGAGACTGAGCAGTATACTAAATTTATAAGCCAGTGCAGCTCATTTTGTTGTTCCTGTTTTGGTAAAGAGGGTTCCTTATCAACCACTTGTTGCACTCTCTTTCATAGTAGTAATGTTCACAAATAAACAAACCTAAATTCTCTCCTAGTAATCTAATGTTAAATAGAAATATTAATAATATTTTACTCTTGTTTAAAAGTGTCAGAATATCGACAGATATCCTTGAATATCTACTGTGCTTTTTAAGTTTGTTAAAAGCTCTTCAGAATATATTGTGGAGTGAGTTATTTATCTAATTATGCAAGCAATATTCGCATTGTTAACAAATTTTATTTATTATTTTTGCTTGTTTGTTACCTTATTATAATAAGGTTAGTAAATCTATTGTTTTATTGGTTTGGGCTTGAACTTGTAATGCTTTGTTATCACATGACCTAATTATTTATGTAAACAGAATCATCTGGTTAATATTCTCTGATATCTAGTGATAAACCATATCAATTTTATAGTCTCTTATTATGAATCTCTATTCTCTTTTTTATTTATGACTTCAACAAAAACTTATTTCTCATGTTATCTTCCTGTATCGACATGCTTCTTTCTTCTAGCTAATTTAAGAAGTGTTACTTTTTAATGACCAATTATCTGTCATATATAAAAGTCCTATTTCATTTCAAAATTCTTATAATCTTATGCAGAAATTCTTATTTGGAGGAAGGCTGATATTTGGGCCTGATGCTAAGTCATTGCTTATCAGTTTGTTGCTGGTCATAGTTCCGGTTATCATCTTTTGTGTATTCGTAGCAAGGCATCTTCGGCACCATTTTTCTTCATATAATGCAGGATATGCTATTTTGGTGGTGGCAGTTATCTTCAATATTTATGTAAGATTTATGAAGATTTTTCTTTCTTTGTCATTTCATGTTCTAATACTCATGTTAATGTTCTAACTTAAATGTTAATGTTTGTTAGCATTTAATTTGGTTAGTTGTCAATATTATAAATAAACCCTCTCAAGCTAATTGTTAATAACTCATTTGTTAAATGATTGATATTCTACATTTCCTCTCACGCTGAAACTATTAAGGTCTTGGGTTGTTACAAATAACCCTTCCAAGCAGTCTCAATAACCCATAGGAATGTCCAAATAGGCCATATAAAAGCCAAAAGCAGCAAAATATAAAGTGAACACAAGTCTAAACAACAGTAACTTCACAGATAACAAGCTGTTGTAGTTCCACATCCAAACAGTCGTTTGGAGTTTTGGAACTAAAACATTATTAAACCAGATAAGAGTTCAGTGGTGGGTGACCATATATATAGATATTGCTGCCTAAAAAGGTTGGCCACATGGCCTCGTGTAGGCAAAGTTACATAAGACAGGGTACTTAATCCTTTTGTAAGGGGAATAAATTCTTGACTATGACCATAAGGGAATAAATTCTACAGCAGAAAAACATGGATTTGGTCATGGAGAATAATAGCACTTTTATACAATGTTGAAAGGGAGAACAAAGGAGAGAAATTGTTAGGATGTATACAATTTTTGCTGTTTATGGATTTATTTACAATCATTTTACATTCAGTCATTTAAATAGTATTCTCAACTACCAATCACTGGCTCAATAATCAGTAATTGATTGTTCAAATCTAATTGATGTAAATATATTTATCAATATATTTTATCATAAAGGATAATGTTCTAACATATATATTAATATTATATGTGCATCGGTGAATATTAAAATAGTTGGATCTTTATTCATGACTAGTTCTTGGTGTTCTGTGTTAGCGTGAATAATATTTATCTGTTTTTGCTTTTTCCTTCTTTGCCAGCTCGTTTTAGTAATTCTTTTGCAGTATTTATCCGCTCAATATTTTGTTTCATCGTTTTTTTTTCCCTCCAAATATAACTTTCAACGAGAAGAAAACTTTATTTGGTGAAAAACTTTTGGTAAAAGAAAAACATTAGTACCAAATTTGAACATCTTTCCAATAATAAGCATCACAATAAATAGTGGAATGGTAGGATTTAACAAACCGAGGATAAATCCAAGTTACTCTTTCTTAAATCCCAGTGATATTTTAATAGACATTTACTTGTGATCCAATGAAGGGAACAATTTGATTATAAAATCATGAACATGGGTTTAATTTGTCGATTTATTAGCGAACAGAAAAAGGAAGTATTGAGCTTGAAAGAAGAATGGTATCGTGTGTTAGATTCTAATCACAACTCAATGACACAGCAAACAAATTGTCACATCCATTAATACGTTTTCCTTTTTCAGTATTTTCTAATTTACGAAAGTAAGGTTTTGGCCTGTTTTGGTTATATAATTTCCTTTCATTTAACCGACATTTCTTAGGAAAAACTCATTTAATATATTGATTTCTGAGATCTGGAGCTGGATGCAATTTAATCCAGTGATTTTTGTTTATAGGTGCTGATACTTCTCTTCCTTACTTCGGCACGTGATCCGGGCATTATTCCAAGGAATTTACATCCGCCTGAGGAAGAGTTCCGTTATGACTCGTCCGTTTCTATTGACATTGGGGGAAGACAAACACCAAGCCTTCAGTTCCCTCGAACAAAGGAAGTAATGGTCAATGGCCTTCCTGTAAGAGTGAAGTATTGTGATACATGTATGCTGTATCGCCCTCCTCGTTGCTCACATTGCTCCATTTGCAACAATTGCGTTGAACGTTTTGATCATCATTGCCCTTGGGTTGGCCAATGCATTGGACTGGTATGGTAGCTGATTTCCACAATGTTATTGATTTTTTGATACTTGTTTCTTTCATAATGATGTGCCTGGCTCATTACATGTTTGCTTTCTTGTTATTGAAATATTTATTTATTTTTGGTTTTCCCAATGCGCAGAGGAACTACCGTTACTTCTTTATGTTTGTTTCTTCGGCAACTCTTCTATGCATCTATGTGTTTTCAATCTCAGCTTTTTACATCAAGGTTTTGATGGATGAGAATCACGGGACAGTGTGGAAGGCAATGAAAGAATCCCCTGCATCTGTTGTACTAATGGCATATTGTTTCATCTCTTTATGGTTTGTTGGTGGACTAACTGGCTTTCATTTGTACCTTATTGGCACAAACCAGGTCCGTGAATTTCTTTCACAGTTCTGAATCCAATATAATGTTTATTTCATTGTTCATTGTACTTGCATAATTAGCGGGTAATTTGTCTCAAATGAAATTAATTTTGAAACCACTATTGAAAACAATTCTTACGATGGAAAGACAGTAGTAAGGTGGACATTGACAAAATGATGATGTAAGGCTGAGCATTAAAATACTCGATGTTTTTGAATGTGGTAAAAAATTAGGCTGTGTTGTAGAGATAAAAATCTCAGAAGAATTTTCTTAATATATTAAACGTATTTTTGATCCCTCATACATTTCCTTTCTCCTAAACAAATGATGCTTTATGGTTAGTTCTTTTTTTTCTTCTCAATACTACTCCAAAGGTAGTGTAAGCCTAATTCTTATGTACCTAGACTTGTCTTGAATGGCCAAATTTTGTAGAAAAGACATGTTCTACGTCTGCATGCATTATTTTCTGTAAATTTGTTTCTTAAAAAAGATCATGTGATTGAAGAGTATCTTTATCATCTTGGTGATTAATTTTATTTTTGCAGACCACCTATGAAAACTTTCGATACAGAGCAGATAACAGGATCAATGTTTACAATCGGGGGTGTTTAAATAATTTTCTGGAAGTATTTTGTACAAAAGTGAAGCCTTCAAGGAACAATTTTCGGGCTTTAGTTCAAGAGGAGGTACAGAGGCCACCTCCTCGGGTAGTTACCACCCGAGAACCTGAACAAGATGTAGGTGGAGATCCTCGTTCTAAGGTTGAAGATGATCTAGACATCGGGGAAGATCTATTAAAGATATCACAGCGGCGGAATATTGAAGAAATTGATGAAGACATTCGGAGCAGAGGAAGCAATGGACCTTACAACAATGCATCTGAAGGTGATTCAGTTTTGGGCTCAGATCGTCGAGCTCCAACAGTTCAAACAGAAGAAAGGCACTCAAGTTGGAGAAGAAGCGGAAGCTGGGAAATTGCGCCAGATGTACTTGCCAATTCAAATGTAACTGAAACTAGAAGCTATGTTTCTGCGCGTCAATGATCGCGGTTTCTTTGATGTTTGTGTAGCATATCAACTTTAGGTGATATGGGGTTTACTTATATATATCAAAAAGATTGAATAGGAAAAACTTCTTAATCAGATTTTACCGTTATAGGAATGTGAATTGAATTGATTGGGGTATTAAGTAGAAAAACTTATTTGACCTTTTGTGGTAATCTTAATTCTTAGCTCTTATGGAAAATATAGAAATGCGACTGTTCAAGAAAAACAGGTTATGTGTCTTGGTTTTTTTTTTTTTTTTTTTTAGTTTTTTCTTCTACCATACAATCTTTGTTAGCTTAATATGCACAAACAAATTAGTATTGTACTATGCGCAAACTTATTTTCTAGCATTGAATCATTAAATCTCATCATATTTCATTGAGATTTATTGATCCAATGGTAGAAATAACCTTATGCATGGTGCAAGATATATGTCCCTTGGGCACTATAGCCATCTTTGAAGTTGTGATGCTGAAAAAAATTCTCATCATATATTGTTTTATGCTTTCTCAAAGTGCTATTGATACAATTAGGTGATGTTAATTTTGCGTCAAAAGGTTTGAAGGGTTTTTCTGTTTCAAGTCACAAAATGGTCTAATAATAAAACTGAGATTTCTATTTTGCATTGTGTATTCTTCACTTTAATGTTTCGGTAGAGTTTACTAAAATTGATACATTTTTTTTTTTTACAAAACTAAAATTGATACATAATGGTGATGAATATCACAATTTAAAAGTAGGAAAATACGACATATGTTAAGGATTCCACTGATAGAAATTATGTATTAAAAATTGTGTCATTTTATATCTCAAAAGGTTGAACATTGATTTTTCTCAATAAATACTTTCCATCCTAAATTATATGTTGCTTTGAGAAATTTTTTTGTCTCAAATTATAAGTCGTTTTACAATAATTTTGTCCCAAATTATAAATTGCTTTACAATACCCGTGAAACAGTAATGTTGCTTTTCCTACTATAACCTAAACTATTTATTACTTTCTATTCTTTTAATTCTTTAATTTATCTTTTTCATAACATTTATTAAAGACCATTTTGTAAAACAGCTCATAATATCTCTTTTTCATACAAAATTAATTGCGTTTCTTAATATGTGTGAAATGTCCAATATAATTTGAGATGAAAGAAATACATTTTATCAGTGGAATCTTCAACATGTTTCATAAATGTGAACGTTAGCATGTCCCTTAAATGTATTAGTGCTTTCATGTGGATACATTAATATTTCACAATTGAAAATTAATAAATGACAAACTTTGCTTTGTCACCTTCAATAATTTGATGCTAAAATTAAAATAAGTTACTATATAAAAATAGCAAAACTAACATCATTACTCCTAAGCCAACCATTACATACTAAAAAATATGACCACTAGTACAAAATTACTATTTTTGAATGGGAATATAAACAACACCATAAATGTGAAGAATCTATCTCTCCCATAATACCAAGAGCTCTTGAATTCTTCTTTTTCCAAAACAACAAAAAGAAAAATGAACTCCTCAAAACTTTCATCCTTGTTGTTCACTCTTTCCTGGATCTTTATTTCTCAAGCATCCGGCCACGCGTTATACGAACAGGTATGTGCAGACACCAAAGAAGACCAAAACTGTTGCCTTAACCTTTTGAAAACCGAACCACAGATTACCACCGCGACAAAAGATTTTGAGCTATGTCAACTGATCCTAGAGCTTGGAATTAAAAAGGCTACAGAAGCTCAGGATCACATAAAGGAAATAATGAAGACAAACCCTTCACCAGCAATTAAGGAATGTGCTACATTTGATTATGATGGGGTGGTTGCATCATTCAAAAGTTCATTAGGTGAATTGACCTTAGATACTATGACATCAAACTATGATGCCAAAACTGCTGGTGATGGACCTACAACATGTGACACTGCCTTGGCTAATGCAAAAATTCACAATCCTGTCCTTTCTACTCTAAATAGAGAGATAATGTTGCTTAGTAAAATTGCATTTTTGGCAACAAACAGGCTTCCAGTTAAACTATCAGGGTAATATTTTGTTTATATATATCAAATGTTACTTACACATGAATAGAAGGCAAGCATACAACAAGCTGCACTGCTAGGCCTTTTTGTCGAAAGGAAGACATAATATGTGTAGTGGGGAGGTTTTTATTTATATTTTTTTTGTGGTCTTCAAAATTGTTGTGTAATGTGGAGGGTAGATATTTAACATCTTAAATATTTGGATGTTGTAAAAAAAAACAACCATCTTATATATTTGGATGGTTTCTAATCAATTGATTATTTTCTTGTTTAATATATTATCTATCTTTTTTTTTCTCACTCTCAAAGGTTACCTTCATCGGAAGTAATTATATTCAATGTGTATTGGACATTAAATACGAATATTTTTCTCGACTGTGATTCAAACGTTGGTTCATCTCTTATTAAAAGTATTAGCATATTTATATAACAAAATGAAAAGGTCGAATATGTTTTCTCTTACATGTTTCTTTTGTTGTTGACGAAATCCATGTCATTTCAATATCAAATAAATCTTCAGAAATACAAGATTTTCTTGATATTCTTACAAATTCTACGCGAAAGTTTGGTACTAAGGATATTTGTGACACAATTTCTTGCATGTAGCCATGTTCAAATAGTAGAAACAATTGAAGAGCCAAACTGCATTGTTTAACGCCCTAAAAGTCATGTATACAGTAATGTAGGCTCTAAGCTTATAGAATTTTCCTTAGGCTTTGTTTGCGAGTTTGGAGGGGAGGGAAGGAAAGACTTTGAGGGGTGGAAAATATGATGGAAAATGGAGAAATCTTTCAATTTTGTTTTTTTTTTGGACAAAAACAAAATGATATTCATTCATTCAAATCGAGAGATTACATCATTCAACACCGCTAAAAACGTAAAAGATGAAATTGC
>Ga0315915_1004916_pt1 | contig 16728 bp, 10 predicted proteins | sample MpolbnodulesMG_FD_207738 | JGI IMG/M metagenome (GOLD analysis project Ga0315915, IMG submission 207738) | Medicago polymorpha root nodule microbial communities from Los Angeles, California, United States - branched nodules | ecosystem: Host-associated > Plants > Roots > Nodule | place: USA...
TATATATATATATATATATATTTTAACGTGAGGTAAGTATATTATGACAAAAAATTGTTCCACCTAAGAATCGATGAGTTATATTTTAAATAAATGTTCAAATTATAACATTATAAATGAATCTTGCTTTGATAATCCTCTTTCTCTACACAGGACAAGAGGAAATATGTTTTATTAATGTTGGATATTGCATAAGGAGATAGACTTTCTGGAGGTATTCATATTTTGTGTTGATAGCACCTCAAATATGATTACTTTTGATGAATGAAACTTATGAGAAACCAAAAATTAACAAAGAACTTTATTATAGGGGGATTGAGCATTTCTATTTATTTAAATGAGTTGGAGGTCCCAAATTTAACTTCAAGTGAAAAAAAATATTAATCTAACAATTAATTATTAACTTGCTCGGTTTCAAAAATACATCTTGCTGAATTTACTTTATGTACATCTAATAAAATGATATGATTGGCTGGCTAGTCAATCTTAAACATGAAGAAGAAAAAAAATCAAGTTTTGTATGAACCCTACTCTAGATAGTCAATCAAGGCGTGACGAAGTTTGGAAATTAAAGTATCATCTGTATGCAACTGCAAAAATTAATTATCCAAAATAATTGAGATCTATTTATGAGGTTAATATTTCTTAACAAATATTTTAATATACGTATTGGTCAATAATGAAACTATAAATCAAGGGAAATGCTAATAAGTGCCCTCAAGGCACTAGTTAACAAACTAAAAGTAGGCACTTTATCTTGAAAATTGTGTATTTAACTATTAAAATACCAAAAAGTGATTTTTTATACATAAAATTTAGCAATTGTTTCTTTTTTTAAATCTTTAACTAATGACCTAAGGACACTTGTTAGCATATAAATCAAATACTTAGAAGAACCTAAATATCTACTTATGTTACATCGATGAGGTTGTTAGTGTCTAATGGGTGATGCTTGGTTTTGAAAGTGCCCCATGCTTTTCTTAGTTCCAAAAAACAAAGAGCTAATGGGTCCATCATAGGAAACAGAGGGTATCCCCATGATTGATGACTTGTAAGTGGGGTATCAAAACCATAAACAGAAAACATCAAAGAAAGAAAGAAAGAAAGTGTCTAGCTAGAGCAATCATGTCTCTTTTGGATATTATTAATACTAATTTTTCCACAAGCATAATTATAGATTAAAGATTTAATTAGATTAGGGGTGTTAGATATGTTTCAACAGGTTTCACTACCAGTAAATCGTGATAAGGTTTTCTTAATAAAAGTCGGACCTATTCCTTGATTCTTTTCTAATTTGAAGTGTCAAAAGATTCCTAAGTCTTTCTCTTATGGGTTGAGTTAATTGGTAGGAATCCAAATCACTAATCAATAGTCATAGTCATGTACTTTCTCTCTTCTATATTAATGGATATTTGTTTGCTATGCACAAATTTTAATCTTTAACATATTTAGTTATTTATTAACAAAAATTATAAAAAAATTATATTTTAAAAATATTTATCAAGACAAATCAAATATCATATATTTTTTTTATCGTTTTTTTAGAAGATGTTATTATTTATTTATATACAGGACGGAGGGAGTATAATATAAGAGAGCATTATTTTCTCGTGAAACACCAACTTTAAAATTGTTTAATAGTGAAAATGACAAATTGTTTATTCTTTTCCAATTTTATCTTTAAACTCTGATAATCAACATCAACTTTCACACGACAGATGTTGGAGAGTTGAGTGAGTGAGCAATTAATTCAATGGTTTTGTGGGAGGAAGTTATCTTTAATAGTACGTGAATGAACAAAGATGGTGAGATCTTTAAATTCAAGTTTTGTATTTTAACCGAAATATAACACTGTTAAGAGAGAAGGGAAATACTTATCTATTTAATGATAACTTAAGGGATGTTAGTGTTTATTTTAAAATTAAAGAAGATGTTTGTGCATTTTAAAAAAAAATATTTAGGGAAAGTGAGTGTAATTTTCCTACATTTTATTGTAACAAAAAATCATTTACAAAATTCCTTAATCTCTCCACATGACAATGTGTCTCAACAAGCTTCCTAATTTAAAGTTATTAGTAGAAATCTTGTCGATACTTAAAATAGTTAGAATAAATACCGAATAAGTCAAAACGGACCAACAATATGGGCATTTGGTCTAGTGGTATGATTCTCGCTTAGGGTGCGAGAGGTCCCGAGTTCAATTCTCGGAATGCCCCTTTCTTTTCTTTTTCAATTTTATAATAATCCTTACATTTTTGAACTGAATTTGGATTGGTCATTAAAAGCAATAAAACACAGAGTCTCTCTCTTTGGCTAGTAATAATGTATAACAAGCTGAATGGGTTTAAGCATTTATTTTTTTTGTTAATAACTTGGATTAGTGAAGATAATAATTGAGTTTGAGTTGAATGTCCAGCATTAAAAAAATTGTTGTGCACTTCTCCTGGTAAATATGGAGGGATTATATCATCATTTTCATAATAGAACAAAACTATATGTGATTTTAAATCCTTTCATCATTCCAATTCCCATTATAATATCAAAAGGAAAAGACAAATTACAGCACCAAATTAAGACAGGTAAATTAAATTATCCAAGGTGGTTATTGATAATATACTTGTATGGAGTATTAACTAAGAAGACAAAAATTCAGACATATGTGAACGAGAATATCATTGCAAAGCTTAACACACTTATTTTCGTCCTCAATCTTGATACAGTTAGTTTATGCGTCAAAGTCAACATCGTTGTATGTTGGTTTTAAAAATTGAGGGAGAAAAAAATACAACCTTGGATAATTGGATTCTTTTTTTTCAACATTAAAAACAACAAATAAAATCCCCTTTTTTGTCCTAATATCAACTTCACATCTACTATTATATTAGAAATTTAGAACACATATTCCTCTACTCATCAATAATAACTTCACATCTATGCCTAAAAATAAGTATATATATGCAATCTGTTAATGTTGCTTGCAACTTAATTAACTAAGAAGCAATTTATCATGGCAGGAGGAAGCGTTGGAAGAAGCTTAACTGAAACACCTACTTGGGCCGTTGCAGTTGTTTGCTTTGTTATACTTTCTATTTCTATCATCATTGAACACATTTTCCACATCATAGAAAAGGTTTGCGCGCATATATTTACACATATTTAAACGTATAAATGTACGTTTAAATGATTTAATTCATATACATTGTCAGTGTATCAAAATTTAACTTTACTTGCACCGTGTATTTAAATTGTGCATGTGGGCAGTGGTTGAAGAAGAAGCATAAAAGTGCCTTGTATGAGTCACTTGAAAAGATCAAATCAGGTGTGAATTTGAATCATATATTAATATCTCTAATTATAATTTTATAAAGAAATTGAATTAGTTTTGGTATTAATGAACATTTTTTTGTGTTAATTGCAGAGCTAATGTTACTAGGGTTCATATCATTGCTCCTAACAGTAGGAGAAGGTTTAATATCAAGAATATGTATATCAAAAAAGGTTGCAGCCACATGGCATCCATGTAGCAACAATGCAAATAATGAATCAGATGATGAAGAGTTAATAGATCACGAAACTGGTGGCAGACGGAGATTACTAGCCGCGTTGCTTGCTTTTCAAGGCAACAATCACCGCCGTATTTTGGCTGGTGGAGGAGGTGACAAATGTGCAGAAGAGGGAAAAGTAGCATTTGTGTCAGCAGGGGCTATTCATCAACTCCATATATTTATCTTTGTGCTTGCTGTTTTTCATATCCTCTATTGTATACTTACTCTTGCTCTAGGAAGAGCAAAGGTAGGAACACAATATTCTAATAGTATATTCTTTACTACTTTTACTTAATTATTATTATACTATAGATAAATTTCTTTACCTCTTTGGATACAAAAATTGATCAATTTCTACTCAACAGATGAGAAGGTGGAAACGATGGGAAGAGGCAACCAAGACACCCGAGTACCAGTTTTCACACGGTTAGTCAGTTGATAAACTCGCGCCTCAACATATCAAATTTCTCTGCAATTCTTTATCATTTGAGTTTTACTTACACGATGTCTATACATAGAGGAACTTACATTTATTGGTGCATTGTATTGTGTATGACAGATCCTGAAAGATTTAGATTTGCTAGTGAGACTTCGTTTGGAAGAAGACACTTGAGTTTCTGGACCAAAAATCCTGTCCTCATTTGGATTGTAAGTCAAAATCAAACCTATTTTTGAGTTCTTTCATTATTTACTTGGCCTCTCTCTAATTACATTTACTGAGTTATTTTCTTTGCTTTACCTAATTGCAATTTGCAGGTATGTTTTTTTAGACAATTTGTAAGGTCAGTTCCTGAAGTGGATTACTTGACCTTAAGGCATGGATTTATGATGGTAATTAATATATTACTTCCCTAACAATTTCACCATGCTACCATTTCTTTAGTTATTATTCATTAATATATACTTGTTTGTTATGAAATAATAACTTCAATAATAATTTAGGCACATTTGGCTCCTCAAAGTCACCAGAAGTTTGACTTTAGACAATATATCAAAAGATGTTTGGAAGAAGACTTCAAAGTTGTTGTTGGAATCAGGTTAATTTTCTGATTTATATATACCGATGTGATACATTATTATATTATGAAGTATCATTAATTACTGCTATGTTTCTTGTTTTTTTAGTCCTCCAATTTGGTTCATCACAGTGTTCTTCCTCCTGTTCCATACTCATGGTAAGCAAGTAGTACATCTTATAAAAGTCTTTATTAGTTTAATTTTCATATACCTTCAATGATATTACAACCAATCATTTGTGTTATTCTCGAAGTGATTATGATATAAGTCAAATTATTTCTAATGATTTGACCGTTATGATTATTTGACTATGTAAAAACTCTCGATCCTTGTAGTATATATGAATTAAATACTTATTATTATTATTATTATTATTATGTGTGTGTATGCTTATAATTTCATATTTTTATGCACCATTGTGTATGGACAGGGTGGCACTCTTATCTATGGCTACCATTTCTTCCTTTGATTGTAAGTATACATGCAATGCCATTATTTAAATTAATTAATTATCAAATCAAATAGGGATTAATATATTAATGTCCCAAATTAACTGTAGATTGTCCTATTAGTTGGAACAAAGTTGCAAGTGATCATAACTCAAATGGGTCTTAGAATTCAAAAACAAGGAATGGTGGTAAAGGGTGAACCAGTGGTGCAACCTGGGGATGACCTCTTTTGGTTTAACAAACCTAGACTTATTCTCTTCCTTATTAATTTTGTGCTCTTTCAGGTACATGCACTAATCTGTTTAAAAAGCACCAACATAGTAACATCAATGTATTTTTTTTATAAAATACTAAAATTGTTTCCTCTCATATACTAGTGACTAATCCAAGTCTCTTATGTGTATTTTTTGTTGCATATATTTATTGAAACAGAATGCCTTCCAGCTTGCTTTCTTTTCATGGACTGCGGTAAGTCCTCCATATAAAAATTCAAATAGCATAGTATTTGATTTGATGATACACTTAGGCTATAGCAATGATGAAATTCATATTTTGAATTGTTTGATTTTGTTCCAGCTTCAATTTGGGGTGACATCCTGTTACAATTCACGTAAAGATGGTGTTGTCATTAGAATTTCCATGGGGTGAGTCTCACATATATACTCTAATTCCATTCCCTTCTTAGTACTCACATTAAAAATATGTTTCAATGCTAGTATCAACTTTATTGTATGCAATTAACATGGATGATTTGGCAGAGTCTTTGTTCAAATCCTTTGTAGCTATGTGACTCTTCCTCTCTATGCTCTTGTGACGCAGGTAATTTGATGAGTTAAACAACTTCACTGTTTCATTTTTTTATTTTTCATTGATCACAATCATCAAGTATCGTATTATATTGTCAGTCAATCATAATCTTCATATCAATATAAACTTTGACCTTTTGACCGAATAAATATGTTTAACTTACGAAACTCAATTAATTTATTTGTTTAAATCAGATGGGTTCGACCATGAAACCAACCATATTCAATGAAAGAGTAGCTACAGCTCTACGGAATTGGCACCACACCGCAAGGAAGAACCTAAAGCACAACCGTGGATCGGGCTCTCAAAGCCCATTTTCAACTCGGTCCATAACTCCGGCCCGTTCCATGTCCCCGGTCCAAATCCTTCGTCATTACCGCAATCAAATGGACACTCCAACAAGACTCAATTTTGAGACCAGTCACCACCACTATGAATCTTATTCACCCTCACCTTCCAACTCACACCACCACAAGGTTGAGATCAATGCAGCTTCTTCCAGCTCAACTCATCTTCATGAAATGGAAATGGGTCACCTAGCCCATGCTGAACAACAAGAGGTCATTAAGCCCAACCATATTTCTGTGGGCTCGGGTCGGCCTCAATTTGAAATTGATGTCCAACACAGTGATGAACTTTCATTTTCAACAATGCCCACAAATCAATTAGAATGACTATGGTCGGTTGATGTTCTCACAACAATAGTTTCCTAGAAATGCATGGAAATGATAAAAAAAAACTGGTGGTAGTTAACTACCGTCAAGTTTCTGCTTATAAGTCAAGGATAGTTAACTAACGCTGAGATTTTTTTGGGTCATTTCTATGTGTTTCTAAGAAACAATGATGTGAAAACAACAATTTTCATGACTATGACTTGTGTCGTGCATTTATTTTGTTCAAGGAGAGCAACATTTTGCTTAGATAGGAGTTCATATGGTTCAGTTCAGTAGGGTGTTTTACTAATTATTTTGATGGGCCAAAATAATTAATTGATTTAATAGTATGTATGTATGTATAATTTTTGATCAGGATAAATAAAACATTTTTTATTTTACCTTTTTAAATATGTCTTGTTCCAAATTAAAAATGCATATACTATTAAAAGTATGAATATGCAATGTCAATGATAGGTCTCATAAAAAAATATTACTTTATTAATCCGAGTGAAACTAGATTTGAATCTCATAAGAAAAGTTTCACGTGTAAATTTTCTGGATGATGAAAATATGGTTAATAAGAGAATTACATTAAAGGTGGCCGGTCATTGTCCTTAATTGAAAACTCAAACTCAAATTTACTTATCATTATATGATTTTGATTTGCTAGTGTTTAAGACTGGACCTAAATCCAAACCCCTAATCAATCTAGTCACTATGGAGTATGTTGTGACGATGTCCTCGAGGCACATCCAAAGATTCGATTAACATCGTCCAATGAATATCAAGTGTTGATCCATGAGATCACACCCAGGGCAACACAACAAACTTAGAATTTCACCTAGAAAATCCTAGATTATGTCTTGTAAGTACTAACATGTAACCTAAGTTAAGATAGACATTCTCTAAATATCCAAAATCTCACACCCTCAATCACAAACTAGATCGTGAAAGTGTGTGCAAGTACACTACGTACCTCCTTCAATGAGGTGGAATTTTGCTCTTCCCCCAACAGAAAACACTCGCGTCCAACTGAAAAGACTAAAATGCCCTTGCATGAGTTAAGTCACGCCGCGTAAGTTAACTCACGTAGATGTATTAACCAACGTGACTTAAGTCACACTCAATATTTCAACACAACAACCATCTTTTTTTGAACAAGAACACAACAACCGATAGAGCATGAATTTTAAGAAGAAATAATTTGCTTGGGGGAGAAGGAGAGGGTTTCGTTTTGTGATGTGTTTGCTTTATTTTTGACTAAAAAGATGTGATTGCTTTGTAGCTGGTTTAATTGCTTTTGGGATTTGTCTCAAAGTTTCAAAAGGTATGTAAGGAAAGTAAAGGCAAATGGGGATGGGTAGGATAAGGACATCAAAGTTAAGTAGCACAAACAAACTTGTTTTGAAGTTTCACACTCAGTCAGATTCCTTTTCAACGGAGAGAATAAATCGGTGGAATGAATCTCCAATCGGTTGAATAATTATTCTAAGTTGAATTGTTATTTTAATTATTTTAAATTTAAAAAAACGGTGGAATCCTGAAGCATGAATTTAGAATAACAATTCATACTCTTTTTAAGAAAGAAAGAGCAGAATGATGGAAGAAAGAAAGGCTGAAGAAGCTGGGTTTAAAAGAGAAAGGTTTTATTCCAGCGTGAGTTAACTAACGCGGCGTTAGTTAACTCACGTAGGGGTATTTTGAAAAGTTCAGTTGTGCGCGAGCAAAGAGTGTTTGGAGAAGAGCAGAATTTAATGAGGTGACATCATCCGCAGTGACAAATCCAGAATTCTAATATAGGGATTCAAACTTTTAAAAAAATTGGGCTAGTAATGTAAAATAATTTCAAGGAGTTCAAAATGTAAAATTTATGAGAGTATATTTGCCTTGTTTTTAAGTTAAGGGGTTCAGTTGAACCCACTAAAAAGGGCTAGCTTTGTCCCTTATCGTCCTCAATCATGCCTACACTATTCCAATTGTTGATTGTGGTTAATAGATCGAAATTAAACAATTCATATTTCAACATATATTTAATTATTTTATTAAAGAATTTACAATACCAAACTAAAAATATATGACATCTAATTTTGATCTAACGATTATGGATATTCTTGATTACATTTTTTTAACAAATCAAAATGAGATATTAATTAACCACGGTGATTCATCCTGCACAAGGCGTGTAATAGGAGAAACACCGGAAAGTATTTACACAATAACAATGCTGCTAAAGAAACAACAACAACAAAAAACAGAAAAAATCACACCTGTACTCCCATACACAGAAGCGGGTGTTTCCACCAGTCAGTATAACTATAACAAAAGGAAGCCTGCTTAGATTTTATCCATAAGAACGAATTTAGATTGATTTTTTTCCAGAAGAGCAATGGAAGTAGAGGTTGTATTTTGAAATATACAATAATTTTCTTCCAGATTATCCAAACTGTAGCTAACCAAACTGTCCTAAAAAATAAATGTGAAGATCTTGGCAAGCCCGCCATTGTGGAAAATTGAATAAAGTGGTGGTGCAGATGAACAAGTGTAACCAAAGAAATACCTAGCCAGTTCCAGACTTTGGACCAAAGCTCTCTGAAAGTATCGCATTGAAGAAATAAATGAGATACTGTTTCCGTACTTGCGCACCTTGGCACTGCACATGTGATGTCCGTAGAGCCAAGAACACCTCGCCTCAACAAGTTGTCTTTCGTCGGTAGTCTGTTACGAAAAAGACGCCAAACCAGCAGTGACACTTTGAGAGGAATATGCCTATGCCAGACATCATCCACAAGAGTCCTATCCACGGTATCGCCTGAGTGAGTAAGATACCTATATGCTTCCCGCACTGAATAGCCATGAATTGGATCTAACAACCATCTCCAAGTATCATTAACGGAATCCTGCAAGACAATGTTATGTAATAAAAGAGAACACTCTCGAACACTTTCCTCCTCCCATGCAAACAGACGGCGTCTCCACACCCATGTCCTTCCCCCTTCAATGTCTGGAATTGCTTATCGTAGCAAATCCAAAAACTTGTGGAAGAGTTGACAAGTATGATGATGCTTAACAGGGGCGGATCTCTGTAGAGAACCCCAGGTACCATGGGATCCCCCAATATTGATATATATATATATATGATATTAGGCATAAATATATCACAAATTTCCCTTGGTTGCAATGGAATGGATGCCATACTTTCATTGAAATTGTGCAGGTTCGAGTCCTGTCTCCGTCTAGTTTTTAATATTTCAACTGTAATTTTTATATTTTATTCAAAAATAACGTCCCTGTGGGGGAATCAAACCAGCTCCCCCAGACTATAATCAAAAGTGACCAATCATTAAACTGTTGGTTACTCATTGATTTTTCATGAAACTGTTTAATTTATATTACATACAAATTTGGTACCCCAAAAAATTTACTCAATTTACTCAGATCCGCCACTGCCTGCTTAACACATTGTGTTTGAAGCGGCTATTTCAAACGACTGATACAAAGAGACACTGCCCAATGTAAAACCATGGGCCACTACATTGCTACCCGAAAATAATGTACTACTTATTTATTTTGGGAATTTTAGTTTGTCTTGGAATATATGTTAATTATATGGCGTAGAAGTGAGACAGATTTTACTTCATGTATAAATTAGATTTTTTTACTACTAAATTAATAATTCTTGCCATTAAATTAAATGATATATGATCTGATTTATTGATTTAATGGTAAAATAATATTATTTTTTTGAGAAAAGGTAGAATCATTCTTGTTTATAATACAAAACTATTTGTATGTACATGTTAGTCAAAACAAAAGGAATATATATTTAATACTTGTTTTAGATTACAACAAGTTTGATAATATTATGTTTTTTTCCTTTCAAATTTATGCTCTTTTTCTATAAGAGCTAAATTTTCTACATTTAACATTTTAAAATATATACTTTATCAGGAATAATAAATTTTGTCACAACTGATAATTAAACTTAGAATCTCTACTTTACTTTGAAGTTTACATTTTTAAAATTGACTGAAGTTTTTCAAGTATGTAAATAAGATGGTGTTTTTTTTTACTGTAAATCATTTTTTTTTAGAATACGGTAATTCAACATTTTATTAAGTCATAGTTGATGATAAAAACATTAAAAATTAAGAAGTGTTCACAATTCAGGGACAACCCATGTCACAATCCAAAGGGCGCCCACCTTTTTCAATTTGATCATTATCTTATCCAAAGCTACCCTCTTTAAATAACATTATTTCTTGTTACTTATTCATTTTCAAACACACATAGAGAAAAATATATCAATATAGATTTAGAGAGATGGTAATGTTGCAGGAATTCCTTAGAAGACTAAGTCACCATTGGTATGCCATGGTTATGTGCTTGATAGTGGTTATGGTGTTAGTTGCAATATCTCATCGTCTAGGGCTTGAAGATATTCAGAAATCAAACAGCAGCTATCATGACCGTACAATTCGTCGTCTTAGTGTTTTTCATGGTCCACCTCTTCATCTTCGTATTAGTACCACTTCTAGTATTAGTTAATTTGTTAGCTAACTTTTTAATTTCAATTTCAACACTACTATAGTGTTGTTTTAGATTTATTTATACTATATAAACCTTTGTAAGTTTGTAGAGTTTAATTTCCTTTTCTTCATCACTTCATGTACTCAAAGATTAGCCATGTACAAATTTTATGTTGTTAATTTCTTTATGTTGTCATCGTTGTTTTTCTGTCAAAAAAATCACTTTTTTTTTTCGTGCCTATCCTAGTTTCTTCTTTCATAATCCATTCCTATAAAAAAGAAAAAATGTTGTTCGATCCAGATTTTGGGACCCGTGACGTGAACTAATGTGTTTTATCAGCTTAGAAACTTCCAGGTGTAATAGATATCAGTGTACGTGGCAAAGTTTCCAAAAATAAATTATACGTGCCCCAAATGTTTCTTTTTATAATAATAATAATTTGTTTTTGAGGGAATTATAATAATAATAATTTGTGTCAAAGATTTAAATATAATTTATCGTTTTATGAGAAATAAACAGAAAAATATATATAAAAAATTGTTTTACTAAAGTTTTTTCTGAAAGTGGTACTATTTAAAGAAGTTGATATTGTAAGTTTATATCTTAAAAAAAGATATTGGATGCATGTTAGTATAGCAAAAAAAAGAAAGATATATGATACCTATATTTGATATTTCACATGACATGTTTGAAAAAATAAGTTAATTTCTAACCAACTCAGATCACACATTAATGTTCAACCACTATTGAGTGGGGTAATAAAGAACAGACAAATTTTAGCATGAAATGTCTTCTTGGGTTGTAAAAAAAATCTTTATGCTATCGTAAAAAAAAAATATAGTCTTTACGATCTTAATTCAGTTGGTAAAAATATCACATAATATATTTAAGGTTGAATTTTAAACCCAAACATCTTACGTGACTTGACTATTTGAAAAAAGAAAGATCATGTGTTCCTTTGGTTAAAAAAAAGAAGGAATCAAGAAATGAAGTAAATTTTACATTGAATAAAAAATTGTTTGTACTTTTAAAACATTGAACACATTCATTAAAATAGAAGGTTAATGTACTATAATGTTATCACATTTTATTTTATTTTAAAAAAGAGATGGTTAAGAAAAAAATAGAATAATAAATAATGTAAATTCTAAGTTGTCTAGTTAATCAAAATTAGTTAAATTAGATAGCTAAATTTTACATAGTAGTAGGTAAAGTATCATAAATTACTTAAAGACAATTGAGATATATAGCAAAAGATACTAGTTAATTAAAAGTTATTGATTTAATTTTGAGGATAATTATGTTGGTCTAAAACAATTAATCTCCATATATTGTCTCTAACAATTAACAATTGAATTAAGTTTACACAAACAATCTAGATCTTCATATTTGTAAGGGTCCTATACTAACTACTTGTTCTAAAGTAAAGTCTTTATTTTCACTTTCCCCTTCCATTTCCTCTAAACACCTTCTCCCACTCCTCCATCATGGCTAAAGGCGCATCTCAATCTCAATCATCAACCTCCACATCCTCCCGTCCAGGAGGAGGCGGACTTGCCGCACCACGCGGCTCCGCTGCTGCCACAGCCGGCATGCGTCGTCGCCGTCTCACCTCCGGAAACAGCACCGCCAGCGTCGGAGGTGGATCTAGCGGAGGAAGCAACATGCTGAGATTCTACACTGATGATGCACCGGGTTTGAAGATTTCTCCGACGGTGGTTTTGGTTATGAGTCTCTGCTTCATCGGTTTCGTCACCGCGCTTCATGTGTTCGGGAAGCTTTATCGTTACAAAGCTGGTGCTGGTGTATAATTCAAGGATCCGAATCCGGATCTGAGAGTTTCTTTGCTTTTCGGATCTTGATCGATCCGTTTGATAAGTGCTTTGTTTTCGTTTCTCTGTTCTTTAATTAGAAACTGTTTAATTTCACTGTTTTTTTTCTTACTAAGTTCTATTGAAGTTGCTCCCTTAGTATTGTTTCTTCTTTTTCTGATTATGTGTTTGTTGAGTGATTTATGTTAATTTATTTACTTTAGAAGCTTAGATCGTATAAAAACGGACGTTGCAAAGATGCATGTGGATCTGGGTTCCAATGAAATCTATGAATTAAATTAATGGAAAATTTGTTCGTAATAACTAATAATTGCACCTATTAATTGATGGAGAGCAATTAACTCAAGCCACTTTAGCAAGAAATTATGCATTCTAGTAATTAATTTGGCAGTTCTGCGATCATCTAGTATCTAGAAATCTAGTTCACGAATTAATTTGCATAGTCTACTAATTTCAAATCCTATAAATGTACGATTCCGATGATAAAAAAATTCATTGGACTTCTTAAAAAATACACTTATGGTACTTTTAGTTATTCCTTAATTTTAACAAGGTTTTGTTAACAAATGTCGTTTAAGAAAAAAAAAACCCTCTTAAAATTACAAATCAAACACTTATAAAAATCAGGATTAAATATGTTTTTGGTCTCTATAAATATATCAACTTTTCTTTTTAGTCCCTCTAAAATTTTCCTTCAACTTTTGGTCCCTATAAAATTTTTGAAGGACTAAAAGTTGAACGAAAATTTTAGGGGACTAAAACGAAAAGTTGGTATATTTATAGGGACAAAAAACATATTTTACCCTAAAATTTATAACTACATAATTTTGAATTTTAAATGTAAAAATTGCTAATTTTAAGTGTAAAACTTGTTTGCATTTTCCATTTCAATACTTTATTTTTGTATTTTATTGATCAAGGCCAAGTGCCTTACGCACATAAAGGGGTGAAACGTGGGATCAACCCACACACCCATGCTGTGCTGGAACAATGGAGACATCTTTTTGTTGCAAAACAATGAGTTTTTTTTTTTGTTTTTGTCTAATAATCTAGTGGATAGAGTTCACACAATTAAATAGGGAGAGATGTGGTGTCTGGGGTTTGAACCTCAGCCCCTGCAAACAATGAGTTTTAACTTATTGTATAATCGACTTTTTGATTATTATTTCTTCATCTCATGAGATTTTTGTGTGCTTTGTATTTTTCACCCGAAAATTCCTTTTACTCGGATTATATAATTGAACGTCTCTTTTGGATTATATAATCCAAAACATCTTAAAATTGAATGCAATAATAGAAATTTGCTTAGGTTTGTCCAAAACTTATAATATACTATTTGTAAAATACAATTTGAATACTTTCGTAATATTTCGGAAAATATAATCCGAAATGTATCAATCCTCTCATTTGTAGGGTATATGTCGACATATTTCGGCTTATATTTTTTGAACAATTAATAAACAGTTCAAATTATATAACTGAACTATGCCAGAACAAAAACAAAAGCAGTGTTGATAAATTGGACACATTTTTTTTTGGTAAATTTAGGCATCAAGATTGATTTGAACATGCATCAAAATAAATCATATACAGAAAAGAAATAAAAACTTATGAAACAACATAAATTAAACATTGATTGAAAATAGAACTTATTCAAATATTACATCAACAAATCCAAACATAAATTTAAAACTTAAATTATTCAAATGTTACATAACATTAGAAAATTAGAAAAACTAATGGGTCCTACGACGACAGATTTGTCCTTCATGAACCTCTTGCAGTAATGCATTCATACTCTGACAAACCGGACTTCCCTGCACTACCACATCACTGACCATGATGCTTAAGACATGGTTTTTGATGTACCCTAACCGTCTGTTCATGTTTAGCCATTGGCGGTCTCCCTGCTCCTCAAAAACCTCCTCATCTCAGGCCTCATACTCAGGTGGCTTTGGGATATGAACATTCTCCGATTGAGGTATGATGTATGTATGTGAAATGGTCAAATACCATCACATGTATCCAACTTCCATCTCTATACCACAATACGGATGCCTAAATTATGCAGTCTTAGTGTATGAGCAATATATTGTATGTGCCCATGACTCACTTGTGACCGGGTCATTGTGGAAGAAGCAGAGTCATGTGGATGGCTTGGAATTGTATGCACATATCCAAATTGACGCAGCATGCACTCCAAAAGATATCAGACTATGTGAGGTCTGTATGTGAGCCATCTAGAGCAATGACTAATTCGCTCGAACCGACTTGTGTTGCGGTGTTGGTCCATGATAACATAACTAAGATCCATGTGTTCTAAATGAAATCTTGCAAGATCTGTGACAGCCAAGACCTTCAGGGAAACAAACATCATGGCATGTGAGTGGCGATCCTCCATGTGTCCACCCTAACAATCTCTAGCATCGACAGTCTGAAAGTGCGGAAATATTCAAGCCTGCAACAACATCAACATATCGTTATAAATAGAAAACACATGAACAAAAAACATGTTTAGCAATTAATTAAATAAGAATTTCATTATTATACCTAAAACAGGGACAAATATCCAACCACATGTGAAGTCTTATAATGACATCCAATGTTAAGCTCTTTGTACAGGTGAGAAAAGACAGCCAAATGTGGGAGGTTTTTTATTTTATTTTGTATTATGTATATGAATGGTTTAGATTATATAATCTGAAACAGACGTTCGGGTTATATAATTCGAGCACAAAGTATTTTCAGAAGAAAAAAAAAAGGACGTATGAGAAACACATAAAGTGGTAAAAGTAATAGTCTTGACTTTTACCTTCCATCTACACCATTAGACTATTAGATTATTTATTATATTGGTATATGTATAAGTGGCCGAACCCAAATAATGATTTGAAATTTGCTCTATAAATTCTTATGTTGCTCAACCCTGGAAAAAAAAGTCAATTAGAATATAGTTTTTTATGGAAAAAAGACAATCGAAACACATCTTTCGACATATTTGTGTCATTGACAAATACATTCTGTTAAGTTAAAGGGCTTTTGAGCAAGCAAACATGAATGTTCGACAAAGTAATTCCCTAATGATTTAATCATGTACCACGAAGATCCATATTAGATGGAATAGGCAGACCTAATCACTTAATCCAATAAAGGGAAAATTTGACCTGGATAAATCAGATAAAGGGAATGACATGACATGAAAGCTATTATCGACGACATTTCAAAAAATAAGCATATAAGAGTTTCGTATAAATGAGGTGATTCTACTGTTCATCCTATCAAGGAATTGAATCTTAGTTGAATCAGATGACTTAGGTGATTCTATATTATTTCAGTTCTTTTATTACCCTGTGTTTTCCTAAATTCTTTTATTTTTCTTTATCTTTTATTTATAATGATTTAAATCCTTCATTAATGACATGACTTAGTGATCTCATTAGTTTCATCTTTTATTTAAGAGTAAATTACACTCCCCTCCCCTCAAAGATGCTTGAATTACACTCCTCTCCCCTCTTTAAAATATACACTTCCCTCCCCTCTTATTCAAAACATATTAGAAAATATTTCACTCCCCTCCTTGAGAGAAGCTTGAATTACATTCCCCTCCCCTCTTAAGTTAAAATCTACGCTTTAGTCCCTCAATAATTTTTTTTTATTTCTAATAATCTAACAAAAAAATAATCTAACGCACTTCAAAGAAAAATAGCATTGCGGGTTCATTTTAATATAATCAAATTTTGAATACATATCTTTCTCTATTTTTTATTCACAATTTCATTAAAATAAAATTTTAAATCCTATTATAAAATATCAAACAACCCAAAATAAAATTAAAATATGTGAAAAATTACTAAAAAATATGGTTATTTAAAAGTGAATTTTATACTCTAAATTA
>Ga0315915_1004917_pt1 | contig 16727 bp, 9 predicted proteins | sample MpolbnodulesMG_FD_207738 | JGI IMG/M metagenome (GOLD analysis project Ga0315915, IMG submission 207738) | Medicago polymorpha root nodule microbial communities from Los Angeles, California, United States - branched nodules | ecosystem: Host-associated > Plants > Roots > Nodule | place: USA...
TGTTCCGATGTACCACACATGTCAATGTCTGGTATTGACACTACACGGCATTGACACATGTACTTATATTTGTTTATGTAATTTTCTCAAAATTATATCGGTGTCAATGTGTAAGTGTCTGTATGTCTGTGCATCATTCTTTCAAGAGGGAAGGCAATACTAATAATACCTCAAGCTCTCATTGATATTGATAGAATATATATTAGTAAAAAAAAATCAAAATATAAATATACAAAATCATTTTAAATCCAAAAATTAAATAACAAAGAGTTTAAAACCCAAAATCAAAATTCAAAATTATAATAATTTTAACAGCGCAATAACCAGTATATGAAGATACAACATGAAATTATATAATATGGTTTTGGTGAAATAAATAGTTTAATTTATACAGATTCAATAAAAACATAAAGGTGCTCAAGTTGTAACCAGAAGAAGCAATATAAATATAAATAGGACGAAAAAGAAGATATTTTTTTGCAGAAAAGAACATCGTTGCGACTTACGTGTAATCTAGAATGGAAAACAAATAGAATATATGATTATAAAACGAAAGCTATGAACACAAATCAACAATGATGAGAAGTGATATTGTTACCTGTTGCAATCTGTGCTAGAACTGAGAAACCCTAACATTTCACTTTTGTGCTGTGATTGAGAAGAGAAGTCAGAAAACCGTTTTTGCTTCTCTCGGGAAATTAGGGTTTAGGAGAGCATGTCACGTAAATAGTAATTTTCTTCCTTTGAGTTGATTTTTTTTTTTATACCTTTTTTACGCTGCATTTTAATTTTTCTTTTACCGATTTTATGCTTCATTTTAATTATCTTATTTATTATTTTATCCATGAACAATTAATTTAAATGTTAAGAAAAAAATTAAATCCCATTAAAAAATGATTATCCCGCTACAATACGAATAATATTATCTAATACTATATATAAAGGGGTAGGGATTTTGGGCTAAATTTTTTTAGACTTAAATGTAATTTTGATCCTCCTATTTCCAATTTTATTAACTTTTGACACCCTATTTTCTAAAACAAACTTTTTGATTGTTTACCGGTGTTTTTGGTAAACAAATACTGACTGGTTTTGATTATAATAAGAAGGACCAAACTAGAGATCCTAGGACATGTTGTGAATTTTGTTGTTGTGTGTTTATCGAGTTCGAAGGTTGTTTAACGAACGAGACCGTGTGGCGCCTTCCGACAGGTTTTAAAAGCGATAAAGGTGCATTAAGTTTAAATTGCAGAAACTTAAAGAAAAGAAAAAATGCAAATGCAAGTGCATTAAAAATAAAGGTGGTTCGAGAAATCCTTTACATACATGCATTCTTTATGACTCTTTTTTCTCATGCCGGTACTTCGAGTGTTTTAGAATTCTATATAGGTTATTTGCGACCCGTTTTCCTATGGAAAACTACTATTTATACATATGAAATAAATGGAAAGAAACTAATCTCACGATCAGCACTCGCTCCATGTAGGCAACCGCTTGTCTCCCACGTTTTCCCTTTTGGAAACCGCTTCTCTTCTGAAATTTGAATCTTCCCGCTTCAAAGGCAGTTGCTTGACTTCGACGGCTTCGCCTCTTGCTCTGTATCTTGTCGAACTTCAAAGCTTTGAGACTTCTTACACTAAATCCAACATCTCGTCGAACTCCTTTCATTGAAGAAAAGATTTTGATTCCTGCAAGAGTAAAAGTCAACTAAAGTTGACCACATTAAATGAGGCTGGTGAAAATCCCAGCTAACATTGATCCCCCTATTTAAAAAGTCAACAAAAATTTATGGTCCCCTTCTTTTTGGATAATTTGGCGCGTTCGTTAATGACGTTGATCCTATATTACGTAGCTTCAATGATTTTAAATGGATTTCACGATTTTGTGCGATTTTTATAGGATTTTACCTGTTTTTGAGATTCTATTATGGATTTGGCGGGATTGAATATTTAATTTTTTTTTCGTTTTTTGTTTTTTTTGGGCAACAAATGTTTATTTAAAACACAAATAATAATAAATCAATATTATTGATAATAAATATGAATTTTTTTGAACATATAATACATAACGTTATTAACTACCGGTTATTTATACTCAGACAATTTTTCCTAATATGACCGGTATGCCGACACAACCCACATTGTCTCGGTGCCAGAGCCCTCTCTACCGCCTCCTCGTCCATTTCAGTCCTTATGCGAGTACTATTGGGTCGACCTTTCTTTAGTCTTCGCAGATAGAGTAAGGCTTCAATTTGGCTTACCACAACATCCATCTGCCTTACAAGATAATATGAAAGATTTCCACAAAATTTCTTTGACAAAAGATAAAATTAAAGGCTCGTGGAGAGATAAGCATCATCGTCAAGTCTAAAAGTGGAACCAACGTCACCAGTTAGCACTAGACGACGTTCGGTATAACCATCAGGTTTATCCAAATCGTCAATATTTTGCATGGTATTGAGAATTTTTCGTAGATCATCTGTGGCTTTCTAGAGAAGTATTATTGACAAACCCAAGACACATGTAGAAAGTCATCATGGAGAGCTTTCTCAATATTTTGCATGGTATTGGGAATTTTTTGGAGATTATCTGTGGCTTTCTAGAGAAGAATAGCTTGGCCTTGGGTAAAATTCTCAACAAAGTCCTCATGGAGAAAGCTCCCGAACATCTAACTATTCATTTGATGACTTCAATCCAACTCAGTACACCCCACAAACCAATTACAATACTCCTCGTTCAACCTACCAACGCCTCCATAAATTGTAAACTATCCCCAAACAAACTACGCACCTCAATGGCCAAATTCACAAACTAACACCATAGAAAGTCTGGCAGCAGGGTTTAATGACGATGACTTCGTAAATGAAATATGGACAAACTCAGCTCCACAAGTGCAAAATGAAGTCACTATGGAAACTAATGATGATGCTGAAATTCCTGATGAGGATATGGCACAGGAAGAGCACGAGGAAGAGGAAGAGCAAAATCAACGACCCGTATGAACTAAAAAAGATAAATTATGTGCTACGGGAGGTCATAATTTACATTGACGTAAATGGATGTCGTGGAGAAAGTAGTTTTTTTTTTTATTTCGTATGAATAAAATAATTAGTGTTTTTAAATTAATAAATTAATATTTATTATCATTATCATTAATATTTATTTATTATTATTTGTGTTTTAAATAAACATTTGTTGCCCAAAAAAAAAACAAAAAACGAAAAGAAAAAAAATTCAACCCCGGCAATTCAAATGGCGGTAATGAAAACAAAATCAAAAAAAAAAATGTCAAACATGCATGGCCTGTCAGGATTTGACACGTGTCATGGAGGGGCTTATTCCCGCCGTTTCAAATGGCGGGAATGAGGAAAACGACAAAAAAAAAAAAAAAAACTAAAATAGAACAATTGGTTTAATATTTATAGTCTTTTATCATATAAATTACGGTTTATATATATTTTTTCCAAATGGAACAATTGGTTTAATATTTAGTGGCTGTATGTTTTATGGTGTTTGTGTACTTGGAAATAGAAACATATAACATAACTATAGGAAGACAACCAAGTAGATTCAAGTCCAGTAATCGATTAATCCAAACCTTCCTCATCATCAAATTCCTCAAAGATAAGGATTAAGGGCATCTATGCCACAAAGTTAAATTGAGGCAGCTATGCCACAAATCTAAAGCCAGTTGCAAAGATTCTTAGAAACAGAAACTCCTTCTACAAATGAGACATTGAGAATTAACCTGTCTATGTTAATGTTCCGTGAAAAAATATTTCAGATTATAAATACTTTTTTTTAATAAGATCCACACTAACTAAAATAAAACAATTCAACATGGAGATCCATACCACTTTAAAAGTAAAAAATAAAACATGTGCAATATTTAAACGTAAAGAGACTTATGTCAAAATCATGCAACATACATTTTACATTCAAAGTGCGTATTTTTATTGAATTGTTCAACAACAAAAAACAATATTAGAAAGAACAAGGTTGTAAAAATCGCGATTTTGCTTCATGGTCGAAAGAGAAGAGCAAAATCGACAATCGTAAAATTACAACCAAATCAAAGGATTTTACTCAGCTATTTTTGTAGAATCGATATAAAAATTCGTAATAAAAAATTGATGGATTTTACCAAAAAATAATAATATTACATATATGGTATAAATGGTATATAGTCATAAATGACTTAGTAGTTTAGAAGAAATCGTAAAATCGCAACCAAAATGGATGAATTTTGCCTATTTTGGAATTCTACTATGGATTTGAGTCATTGAAGTTGAAGAAAGTCGCAAAATTTTGGACTTTAGGATTTAAGTCGGGATTTTGACAACAATGAGAAAGAAGAGAAAAAAATAACATTCTTCTCGCTCTCGCCTCTCCGGTCTCTCTGACTTGCTATCCGGTCTCTCTCACTCTCGTCAAATATCTCTTCATCGACGTCTCACTCACTCTAGCCACATCTCATTGTCTCTCTTGTTGACTGTTGTATCTCTCTCTCTCTCATTATCTTCCTCACTGTCTCTTAGTGGTGTATACTGGACCCTCACTCAGAGGGTGCAAGGTTTCTCAACAACAAAAAAATTAGAATTTAATTTGTATAAGACATCGTAAAACATTTCAGCGCATACATTAAATCAAATCATTCAATAATGTCACTTCTATATGTTAGTTTCCTAAAATATTGCTACAAGTATCTATTTAACATTTTGACTGGATGCATGTGTAAAATAAAAATTACACAATCAATGCATTCTATACTATATAATTTTTTTACACATGCATTGATGGTGTAATTTTTATTTTACACATGCATCCATACTATATAATTTTTTTTGAAAGATATATTTATACATTATATAAAGGCAAATCCAAAGTTAACCATTGGTCAAACCTTAATTCTCGACAAAATTATCCATACCAGTCCAATTCTTTTTTTAAATTTAACTGATACCTTTTGTATCTTGCATTTTAAATTATATGTATAGGTGACTGCACAGGTTGTGTCCATAATCTTCTTGATTAACAATCGTATTAAGAATTGGAATTGCACTGCCTTGTTGGTTATGCTATCGACAAACTTCATGAACAATTTTGATTCTCTATTGAAACAAGAATCTAGAGTTCACAAAACCATCCAGCTTAGCATAAACAGATAGCATCATCACACAATTGAAAGAAAAACACTCATCACATAATAACACACCAGAGCACTACCAATAACCAATCTTAGGCCTAAAAACACTCAACACCTAGTAATACTAACATGACTCCATCATCTGATCCAAAGTACTCAATATACCACTTATCACTTTATCACATTTTCTTAACCACATACTCATTAGAGAGCAAGTAAAAAAATTCTTAGAAACCATATACATCCACAATGCAATAAAGAAGACACAGTACTGTATTTTATAAGTGTTGGAACAAAATACTTGGGAGTTAGAACAAAATGATAGTACCAGCTCCTTTGGGATGCACCTCTTTTCAAGAGATAATATCAAACTTCTAAACAAGCATGTCTATCTGTTTATTAATCAAAACAACATTAAAATTCTAGCCTGAAGGTAATATTTTCGTGAGCTCCATAAGCTGGCGACGATTCTAAAATTGTCTTAAAACAAACATTCTCATAAATCTTCTTATTGCTTGTGACTTTCACATCCTTCAAACCATGCCACCAACACTTAGTATCAGAAGAAATGCAAAAGCAATCGTCTTTTTTTCTCATTAGTGTCTCATACAAAAGCTGTAGTTTTAGATGAAAATAAAATAGAGTTAGAATTCACAAGCTGCAAATAACATTAATTATACACATTTTGGAGTAAAATGCACTTTTGCCTCTTTTCATTTGACCGACTTCCGGTTTACACCCTGTAAAAAAAAATTGGATTCAAACATTGTAATTTAGAGATTATTTGGTTTTTAGACCCTCGTGACATTTGACCATACAAAACAGATGATGTGGCAGGGTATAAACCGAAATTCACTAAAATGACAAGGGGCGAAAATACCTTTAATTATGTAAATTTTTTGCCATGAAGGTTTAAAAGAGAATAATCTTTAAATTACAAGGTTGGAATCCCGAAAAATAAACTTACTAGGGGTAAACCAAATATCGCACAAATGGCAGGGAGCAAAATTGCAATTAATCCCAATATTTTAAGCATAAATGCAATAAGTTTGACACAAAAGGAAAACATGGCAAGAAATATGTTATTGAAGAATTTCATTGCTCAAAGCACGACTTAAAATTTGAGCATGGGGGACAATAACATACCTCAATGAATGATTTCATGAACTGAAACTCATGTATCCTAAAAGAAATAGTTTCAGGACAGCAGCTTGAAAGTAAGATATTTACAAGAGACGAGAATAAATGTCTTTCAGTTTTATTTTTTGAAGGAAATAAATGTCTTCCAAAAACGCATATTCCGGAGCCTTGTAAGACCAAGTTTTTGATGTTTGGTGGAGGAGATGAAACAACTAGGCCCAATCCATCCTACATATTCCGAGGCAAGTATACACAAAAATTAATAAGTAAACATACAAATTGAATTAACCAATGAATCGAGTACTTAATTCATACTCACCTCATATGACTCCTTGATGGCTACAGATAGTGATGTCAAAACATTGTTAGGTTTAATGTTTTGCACGAATTCCCTCAATTTGCAAAGATCCTTACAATCAACCACAATATGAATATAGACTTCCAGTTGACTAGAATTTTTCAAAAAAGATATGGTAGGTTCTGAAGCACCATCGCCGATATATCCAAATGATAATAGATTTGGAGAATCAATATTAACCTCCTTCAAGTTAAAGCAATCCAAAAACTTCAACTTCTTAAGTGGAACACTTGAAATATCAATCTTCTCAGGCATGTCACAAGAATCTAATTTCAAACTCTCAAGAAAAGGGAATTTCGGAAATAATTCAAGAAACCACTTGTATATTGAACAAGTACTCGCCACATACTTCAAATATAACTCTTTTAAATTTCTACACCTATCAAAATCAATCTTAGATGTTACACCGTAAAAGGGATCATCAGGAGAATAACATAAATTTTCAAGACTCGAGGCATCAATAGAAACATATTTTATTCCTGAAACATCAACGCTCTTGAGCTTTTGTAGACCACTAATGCTCACAGACTTCATTAACTCCTTTGTGCCACCACCAGAACTTAACACCAAACAAAATTTCAAAGTTATATATTCAATCAAAGGACAAAAAGAGATGAGGTGGTTAATTGCATGTTCATCTCCCAAAAGTACATTCCTTAGTGACAATGCCCTCAATGAGGAAAATTTGATTGAATAATTCATGAATATTGGATCAATCTTGATATGCCCCAGCAACACCAACTTTGTAAGTGATTTTGCTTCAATGACACTTATTGGCAAGACATGGTATTGCTCCTGACCTTCCAGTACCTCTTGGTAATATTGTATTACCTCAACACCACATTCACAAGCCAATTTCAACCAAATATCAACATCCTTTGACATGTACCTAAGTACAAAACCGTACACATCGAGCTTAAATTCTTTGATAGTCAAACTTTGGTCACGAAACATTAGCATTCTTCTCTTCACGTAATCACTAAATTCTAAGATATATCTCTTCCTCACACTATCTTCCATTGGTTCTTCTACAGGCATTCCTAGGATTTCCCTTTCAGAAATAGACAAGATAGGAAAAGTATACCATGTGTCTAACCAAGCCTTGGACAAAACACTTGTCCTAGCACGATCTTTCTTTGACAACCTTGACAAAATGGGATGAAGAATTATTTTTGGCAGGCTTGATAATCGATCTTCCTCAAGCTCCATTTATATTCTATTATCAGCAACATAAAAAATTGTATTGAATTTATGTTAATTCATATGTCAACTAATGTACGTCAATGAAAACAATTTATTAGGGTTAGTGAGAATGAGCTAATTGGTCATAATTAACATATTGAAGGTCTGTGAATCAAAATGGTTTATATGGGTTATTGAGAAAGGGATAACTGCTGAGGTGAAAGCTTATAAATTTAAAAAGTAGAGCCTACAATAAACCGACTAATATCACACACACAGTCTTCTTAAATATTTTAAACTGATTATTTTAAAATTCAAGAAGAATTTTCAAATGAAAATAAAAAGCACACTTAAATGTGAAGTATTGAAATAAAGGGTTAATTAAGTTGGTTAATATAAATATCCAAAATTTTGTTGTTAGTCCCTATAACATCTTTCTTTCCATTTTTAGGGACTAAAAATGTTGATGAAATTTTTTTCAGGGACAAAATATTGACGGAACATTTCACAGGGAATAAAATGTGCGATTTTTTTTGTAGGGGCAAAAAACAAAAATTATTTTAATTCCCGCAATCAGATAACAAAGAGTTTAAAACCCAAAATCAAAATTCAAAATTATGGTAATTTTAACAGTGTAATAACCAGTATATGAAGATACAACATGCGATTCTATAATTGGTTTTGGTGAAATAAATAGTTTAATTTATACAGATTCAATACTAAGAAACATGAATGTGCTTCAACAATAATTATAAAACGAAAGCTATGAACACAAATCAACAATGATGAGAAGTGATACTGTTACCTCTGCTATATGTGCTGGATCTGAAAAACCCTAACTTTTCACTTTTGTGTGGTGATTGAGAAGAGAAGTCAGAAAATCGTTTTTGATTCTCTCGGGAGATTAGGGTTTATGAGCCATGTCACCTAAAAATTGTTTACCCCATCTTAACTTACAAATACATAAAACTATGGGTAAATAGTCATTTTCTTCCCTTGAGCTGACCTTTTTATTTTTTATTTTTTTTACCTATTTTAAGTTTCATTTTAATTTTTCTTTTACCTATTTTAATTATTTTATGCGTAAACAATATTATTTAAATGTTTTTTCCTCAAAAAATTTTATTATTTAAATGTTAAGAAAAAAATTATATACCATTAACAAATTAAAGCCAGTTACAAAGATTTTTAGAAACAGAAACTCCTACAAATGAGAGAGATTGAGAATTAACCTGTTTATGTTAATGTACCGTGAAAAATTCTCTCAGATTATAAATACTTTTTTTAATAAGATCCACAATAGTATTTTTACCAACTACATCACATCTTCCCTCTCTAAAGAGTAATTGAATGGTTCCAATTACGATAGTTGGGCCACCCACATTAAAGTATGGGTTCTTGGTCAAAGTTACAAGGATCATCTCACTACAAATGTGGTTGCAGCTGAAAAATCGAAATGGGAATAAATTGATGCTCAGTGAACACAATTGAGCATTGATTTATTCTCATTTCGAAAAGAATGGAACCTCAATGAAATAGTTGCAGGACAGCAGCATTCTATACTATATTTATAAAAAAATAATTAAGAATATATTTATACATTATATAAAGGCAAATCCAAAGTTAACCATAATGGCGACTGCACAGGATGTGTCCATAGTCTTCTTAATTAACAATCGTGGATACATTATGGACCATACAATGTGATTAAGAATTGGAATTACACTGCCTTGTTGGTTGATGCTATCCACACTGGTCAAGGAAATTGCTGGAACACAAAGATAATTAAGCCTTTTAATATGCTGCTACATTCTTCTCAAAACTTCATTATCAACTGTTGTGAATTCGATGAAAAAATCACACCAATAACAAACTTGATGTATGGAGCAAGGAATAATCAAGCAACCAATAAACAAAGTGTATGGAACAATTATAAACACAAGCCAAAAGTAGAAAACAGCGAGAGAGAAAAGAAGAGAGAACACAAGTATTTGTTGACCCAATTCGGTCCAAATTGACCTAGTCTAGGGGAGAGAGCAGCCCTCCGTTCCACTATAATGATGAGTAACCTTACAAAAGAGATATTAATGGGTTACAAGAATAAGTCTCCCGCCTAATTCTACCTAAAGTCCCAATCTCTTTCCTTAACCAATAGACTCAATCCTAATAGTGTTTCCCAAGGTGAATCAACCCTCAAACCCTAGTGTTTGTTGCCAAAGAGACAAACTCTATACAAACCCTAGTTTTGTTGTTGCCTTTCTAAACCCTTGTTTCAGCCCCATCTATCTCCAAGTTTACACTGATACAAAGTCTATATCTATAGTAAAAGTAACCCTCATAAAATTGTAACAAATCTGGCCCAAAATATGTTTCTGAAAAATATTATTACGCAAAACCAGGCTCCGAATTCCTCCATTCGGGCGCCGATTTTTCACGAACCAAACTGCTCCCAAAGACAGCCAAAATCGAGCCCCGATTTTGCACTTCCAGCAAACATCAATTTTGCACTCTAAACTTCAATTTTGAGTCACTTTCATATACAAAGAGTATAGAGTTGTTGCTTTAGGAATTGCCGATGAGCCAAAGACTTTGTCATATACAAAGATTCCAACTTTGCCCACATCGATGTCACGATTGGTTCCTTCGCTACTTCTCTGAAAACTTTATCCCCGAGGCACAAGACAATGGCACTCCTGGCCTTGTCCACCATCTCGGTCTTCTCCGCTCGTGACATGGTGACCGTTAACGAACCTTCACCCTTCAAAGCTTTCTCACACTTCTGTTGTATTAACACCATTTCCATCTTTACCTTCCATAACCCAAAATCGTTATCTCCGGTAAACTTCTCAATATCCCACTTCGAACCCATAGTACTTGATTATCCTTTGATCCTTGCCCCACGGTGGGCGCCAATTGTTGTGAATTCGATGAAAAAATCAAACCAATAACAAACTTGATGTGTGGAGCAAGGAATAATCAAACAACCAAAAAACAAAGTGCATGGAACAATTATAAACACAAGCCAGAAGTAGAAAACAACAAGAGAGAAAAGAAGAGAGAACACAAAAGAATTTGTTGACCCAGTTCGGTCCTAATTGACCTAGTCTGGGAGAGAGAGCAGCCCTCCGTTTCACTATAATGATGAGTAACCTTACAAAAGGAGATATCAATGGGTTACAAGAATAAGTCTTCTGCCTAATTCTACCCAAAGTCTCAATCTCTTCCCGTAACCAAGAGACTCAATCGTAATAGTGTTTCCCAAGGTGAATCAACCCTCAATCCCTAGTGTTTGTTGCCATAGAGACAAACTCTATACAAACCCTAGTTTTGTTGTTGCCTTTCTAAACCCTTGTTTCAGCCCCCTCTATCTCCAGGTTTACACTGATACAAAGTCTATATTTATAGTACAAGTAACCCTCATAAAATTGTAACAAATCTACCCCAAAAATACGTTTCTGAAAAATATTGTTACGCAAAACCAGGCCCCGAATTCCTCCATTCGGGCGCCGATATTTCACGAACCAAACTGCTCCCAAAGACAGCCAAAATCGGGCCCTGATTTTGCACTTCCAGCAAACATCAATTTTGCACTCCAAACTCCAATTTTGAGTCACTTTCACAACGTCAACTATGACAGACAAACATAACACAACACTGACAATGACACAGACACGAATAATCATTCGAGTAGAAGTGATTGAGTGTAGCCACAATATCAGTCGGTGTTTGTCGACGACATACTGATAATGTATCCATTAATTGAAGTTGAAATCCATGATGGACCATACAATGTGATTAAGAATTGGAATTACACTGCCTTGTTGGTTGATGCTATCCACACTGGTCAAGGAAACTGCTGGAACATAAAGATAATTAAGCTTTTAAATATGCTACATTCTTCTCAAAACTTCCTTACCAAGTATGACACACAAACTTAACACAACACTGACAGTGACACAGACACGGTCGTTCGACTAGAAGTGATTGAATGTAGCCACATGAGTCGGTGTTTGTCGACAACATACTGATAATGTATCCATTCGAGTCTTTTAACCCAATTGATGTTGCAAACATCGGCTTTATCTCACACAATGAATTCCTCAACACACTACCAATACGTGCAGCTCCAGGCTTCCCTTTCCATGAACTGTAAACATTCCATTTCCAAACATTTTGTAATGGGGGGACACCATACTACCAACAATCATTTATCCATCATCTCTTTCCATGTTTTAATCACTTTAATTTTATACAAATGGACCGCGTGATACACACACATATTCTATGAAGGGTTTCAGACTTGAGAGACCATTAGTAACTTAATTTCAAGAATAATCGTCAAACTTTCATTTAAGCTATTTACGAACATTTACAAATTGTAAAATTAATTAAGTTGTCAAACTTTCAAATTAGATTGTGTTGACATATTAATTAATGAGGTACGCTAACTCATGTGTTTTTAACTCATTAAATGATGTGACTAGGGTTGGGAAAAGGCCAGGCCAGGCCAGGCCAGGCCAGGCTTTGAAAGGTTTGAGCCTGGCCTACGAAAAATTATCCAAGCCTAAGCCTGGCCTATGGCCTATCATAGGCCATTTTTCTTGGCCTGGCCTGACCTATTAAAAAGCTTGGTCTGGCCTGAAAGCCTGCTTTGAAGCCTATTTAACATTAATGTCATCAAATAGTTCATTTTACCTAGTAGATAGACTAAGCAGGCCTTAAAGCCTACTTAAAAGTCTATTTTACTAAAAAAAAAAAATTTAACAACATAACAGGCTGTTTAAAAGCCTATAACAACAAAACAACAAATCACAATGAATTTAGAGCTAATAATAATAATCTTTCATTAGTACTCATCAATGTTTATCAACCATTTGAGTACAATTCACCAAAAAATAGTAAATTATATGATTTCATAAAGTGCTTGATATGAGGAAAAAAAAGAGTTATACAGTGACACTCATTAGGCATAGACTCATAGTCACTTGGTCTTGGTCAAAACTCAAGTGTAGCAAAAGTCAGCATGTCAACATATCACTCAGTCAGCTCCATGTACATAGACCACCCAAAAAATCAAAGTGATATCAAATCTTCAAGGTATAGCAAAAGTCAGCATAATTCAACATATCACACAAGTCAGAAAATCACTCATACCCAGCTCCATGTACACAAACCAGCCCAAAAAACCAAAATGATATCAAATCTTCAAGTTGATTTGTATCTCATCTTTATCAACCTTGGGAACCAAAAGAAAAAAATACATTAGTTATTGGACTAAACAATACCATATGAATATATGAATAAATATTAGTAAAATATCATGACAAAGAATAACCTTTGATTTGTTCTTCACACCATACTTATGACAGAACCAATCACCACCACAAATGAGAGCTTCAACAGATTCTTCATTTAATCTAGAGCAAAATTCATCGATAACTCTACCTTCAGCACTGAATGTGGACTCGGATGCAACAATTGAGATTGGAATAGCTAGTATATCAGCAGCCATCTTAGACAAGATCGTATACTTCATGTTGTTGTTCCTCCACCAGTCCAAAGCACTAAAGGATTCAGAGTTAGGAACAACATGAACACCTTGATCAAGATAATCTTGCAATTCTGACTTCGTGGGAGAAATAGCTTCTTGCTCCGGAATGGTTTGTAACATTTCATCAATTCCACTGGCATTTTTAACATTTGTTTGAGAGGAAGATGGATTATCACAATCCAAATTAACAGCAGGCATCGAATAAGACTCTTCCAAAGATAAGTTCACATACTCATCATATAATAATTCCAAGGAACGCCTAACCTTCTTTATATTCTCATCAGAAACTTCTTTGGATTTATATATCTTGGGAAAACATATACAAACACTGTGAAATTTGGACCTAGGATCCAAAACACTAGCTATAGCCATCAACAAATTACACTCCCCCCAGTATTTGTCAAACTTCTTTTTCATTGGTTTTGCCATTTCTCTCATAAAGAGATCTTCGTCTTCATCCGCCATATCAAGTACCTGCTTCACCCTCCAGACCTCTGGCAAATACAAATTTGCAGTCGGATACTCACTACCTACATTCAAAATAGTTATATTAAACACTAGTTATATTAAACATTTCTAAGAGTAATAAAGTACAAAAATAGTTATAGTAATCAAGTACAAAAATAGTTATATTAAACCCTAGTTATATTAAACATCTCTAAGAGTAATCAAGTACAAAAATTAAATAGTTGAGAAACTACCTGAGATCACATGAGTAGCACAATTAAACACTTCTAGCTGTTTACACACTTTCTCAGCTTTGTCCCATTCTTCAAATGAAGGGGCATGATCATAGTGAGGCTCTATTTCTTTGTAGGCTGAAAATACAATTTTAAATTTCAAAGCAGTTGACAACATATTGAAGGTTGAATTCCATCTTGTAGGACAATCGATGACGAGTTTCCTTTCTTTTAAACCTTTTTGCTCAACCACATCACAAAAGTTCTTTAGCCTTGCATCATTGTGGTTAACATATTTGACACTCTCACGAATATTAAAAATGATATCCTTAATTTTACTAAGGCCATCCTGCACTAACAAATTCAAAATATGCGCACAACACCTAACATGAAACAAAGCACCATCAAAGATTAACTTTTTACTCAGCGATATATTATCCCTAAGATATTTCAAGCACAAATCATTGTAAGCAGCATTATCAACAGATATTGTAAATATTTTAATTTCAATCCCCCAAGTTTTCAAACATTTATGAATAGCATCAGCCACGTCAATACCACGTCTTGGTGCAGGCACTTTCACAAAACTCAAAACTCTTTTCTGAAGATTCCATCCTGCATCAATGAAATGTCCCGTGATAACCATATATTCAACTACTTGATGGCTTGATTTCCAAATATCTGTTGTTAAACTAATCTTGCTCACACTTTCCAACTGTTTCTTTAAGATTTTTTTTCTCATTCTCGAATAGTTTCAAACAATCACTTCTTGTTGTTTTATGAGTAACCTTGCGAAACTCAGGATTTTCATATTCAAATGCCCACATCCAAACATCATCCTCAACAACATTAAAAGGATATTCATGAACCATTACAGCAGTTGCAATTATTTCCCTCATCCTTTCATTAGAGTATCCAACACCAGAAGTAAGAAAGGGGTTACCTGAACTCACACGCTTAAATGGAATAGCAGCTTGTCTCTTTTCAGTAGCATCTTGCAATTTCTTGCCAGTGCAACCTAAAAGATGTCGTCTCATTTGACTTGTGCTAGACCCTACCGTCCAGTAGTATATTGTGCTTTGCAGTGTTTACAAACAACTCTAAACACATTTAGTAATTTCTTTTTCATCAAAATCTTTCCAAATTGCACTTGTTTTTTTCCTCTTTCTCCCAACAATTGGTTCAGCTTGAGTTTCTTCTTCTTGGGTTGCATTTTCTTTTGCTTGAGTGGTGTTTGCTCTTGCTTGAGTTGGTTTTTCATTTTCTTGAGAAGACATTTGCTGTACATGGTAAAAACATTAATGAAAATGTGTTATATTAAGTAGAAATCTATTAATCAATTTTATTAGTTTCTGCTTATTGCCTTGTATATCAATCTAAGGTAGCATTTTGCAAACATGTTAAAAGATGGGACATGCAGAAGATAACACTAGCTCCATTCTATATTTAGTGCTTCTTTAAAATTGAATAGAATATGATTAAAAAGTGATACATTGTAGTTCTGTTCTACTAAAACAAAAGGAACCAAGAAGACTGAACCAATTCATGCAACAAACTAACACATGGACATGGTACTATGATTCAAATAAATAATCATATTTTAATGAACCAAACTACCCAAAACTAATGACCTTACACACAAACAGCAGTAAATATAAGAAATAGATCAACAACAAACTTAAAAGAGATTCACCACTAAAGAATCAAAGAACAAAGAATCACAACATTTAACCAAACACCCATAAATCATCGACCCATGAATAGAAAGAGAGAGAGAGAGAGAGAGAGAGAGAGAGAGTCGCTCATAGACCCATGAACAAAGAGAGAGAGAGAGGGTTCAAACCTGATCGATAAGGTAGCAGCAGGCAGCAACGATTCAAAAGGTGATACGGCGGCGGCGACGGTGCTCAAGAGAAGCCAAAGGAATAGGGTTTGTCGTTTCGTTTGTTTGATATGAGTCTGACTTATGACTCTCAATAAAAAAAATTATTTCTATTTATATTGGGATTGATTTTTTATTAAGGGATAATGGGAATTGGGAATGATTTTTTGTTGATATATATTATATAATAATAATTAGGCCTATTAGGCTTAACTTATCGGTATAAATAGGTTGGCCTATCAGGCTTAACAGACTTTTTTAAAAGCCTAAGCCTAGCTTGTTTTATCAAATAGGCTTTTTAAAAAGCCTTAGCCTGGCCTTTTTAATAAATAGGCCAGGCCAGGCTAGGCTTAAACAGGCCAGGCCGTAGGCCCCTGTAGGCCGGCCTAGCCTATTCCCAACCCTAGATGTGACAATATATTGAATGCATGTGCAAGAAAAATTTACAACAACAATGTATAGGGTCTTCAAGTCAATTTTTGCATCTTAACATCCAACAAATCAATTGCTTCCTCCTTCGATCTAAGCCATAGAAAAGACTAGACACTGTAGTCTTAAAACTTATCCAATTATGGTAAATTGCATTTGATGCTGACATTATTCGACTTTTTGTGGTCTCGTGAAAGTCCAACTTAAACATATATGATCGGAAACCAATTAAATGTAGGAGAGCAAAATGAAAAAGGATTCGGTCACAATATTCTCTGCCCACACAATGGTTTGTCAGCGTGTAGATATTATGAGCATTGTATCAAACAACACTAGATCCGATGGAGGAAGAACATTATC
>Ga0315915_1004919_pt1 | contig 16727 bp, 9 predicted proteins | sample MpolbnodulesMG_FD_207738 | JGI IMG/M metagenome (GOLD analysis project Ga0315915, IMG submission 207738) | Medicago polymorpha root nodule microbial communities from Los Angeles, California, United States - branched nodules | ecosystem: Host-associated > Plants > Roots > Nodule | place: USA...
TCTTAGACATAACCTGCTTAGTATCAGTCAGTTTTGTGATAATGGTTATGATGTGATGTTTGATAAGACCAACTGCACAGTAGTCAACAAAAATGATAACTCCATAGTATTTAAGGGAAAGAGGATAGATAATGTCTATAAAATTAACTTCTCTGAACTGGTTGATCAGGAGGTAGTTTGCCTTCTATCAGTGAATGATAAGAAGTGGGTGTGGCACAGAAGGTTGAGACATGCTAACTAGAGATTAATCTCTAAGCTTAGTAAGTTACAACTTCTCAAGACATGACCAATATAATACAAACCATAATACGATTATTGTACTTTCTGCAATTACACATATAAACATTGCACGCCTAGTTGATTGTACTGGGTAAATGGTTAATGATATCCAACATCACGGTTAATTGTGTTTGGTAGATGGTTAATGAATTGCGACATCTTGTTATATTCATTACCATCTACTAAACCTGATTAACTGCATATTTAAACTATGCTAGCCATCTAATTTGTTGTCGATATTTAATATCAATTTTGCTTGTGAAAATAACACAACTCAAATTAGGTGATGCCTGAAGACATACCTCAGCTGACAGCAAACCAAGGTGGCAATGAATGCTGTCATTGGTAATACCAATTGTTTCTAATCAGTGACTTCTTAACTGGTTTCATAAGAGGAAAAAAAATTGTGTTCACTGGATTATCAACCATACCCTTCCCAACAAGTATCCTCGAAAATTTCCCCCCATAGCTTTTGGTTTTTTTTACTGCAAGAATTTAGAGCTTTACCCTTTTCAGCCTTCAAGTGATCGTCCACCGTTTTTAATGCATGAACCAGTAAACTTTCAATTAAGTGAAAAGCATCTTTAAATGCTACATTATTATCAAATAATGTCACACTAATGGTCATTTTCCAAACCTCTCTGAAAGGATTTTCTGTTCATCCTTTAAAGTTACAAAGTCTTACTCTTACCATTGACCTAACATCTAATGGGCAAATAGCAATGTCATATGTAGAGAGATGAAACAAAAAGATCTTGCATATATGCTGTCATATATTTCGATTATGCATGCCTCAGTTATAAATTTTTGTCTATACATGGTCTTATTCTTATCAAGATGAGAGTCTCCTGAAAATGCACTTTTCAATCTAGGACATCATGAATTTTTGCCTTATAAAACATCTGAGACATGTGAACCTGTTGTACCAAAAACAATCTTTTGGACAGTGGCATAGATCAAAACAGTGAGTTTGTGAGCATTTCCAGAAGCAAGCAATTCCGCAGCAGTGTGGCGGCTACCAAATCTGTCAAAAATGGTTCCACCAACTTTGGTTCCATAGTTGTGTTCATAGGAGACATACCAACTACATCTAGAAGATCATCCCTAAATGCTCTCTGTCAGTGTGAAAATGTTGGACGATGAACAATCTGCTTCCAATCTTCTGTATGAATCTACATCTTTATAGTATAGAAATGTTAAGGAAAAAACTTATAACATGAGTTATATTCATGTTTTGCACACATGAATTTCTCGTATGATTATTAGTATATTGTTACCACAAGTCAATTTTGGTGAGTCACTAGTCACATTAATCTATCTATTATAACAAAATGCTACATACCATAAATCATTCTTCAACAGATATAAAATCACCTTAAGTAGATAGTTATGAGTTATGACTAAATTTATTTGTTGAAAAAGTCCAATTTTAATGTAAAAGTACTACAAAGTTTGTGAAAACATTGATAAAATCTCTATGTAATGGGGTTTGTGGAACATAGAAAAACTTTTTTTTTCCATGTTTTTCACGGTCATCAAGAGAAGAAGATAGAGTCTCAATCAGGAGAACGAATGGAGCACAATGATTAGAGCACAGAGTATTACAATTTCAAATATTTTGTAGTATTCCCTTGTGATTAGAACTCTCGACGATACACTTAGCGGAAACATCATCAACATTAACGGAGCTTAGTAACGGGCATTCACATAACAGTGGATTCTCAACTATCAAATTAAAAGTGTCCTACAAAATCGAAGACCATTTTAGTTATCATCATTACACTTAAAAACATATCATCACCACCAACAAATTTTGGTGACAAATATTCACAAAAGAACGGATTTGAGTAATGTTTTAAAAAGTCGAGGACCTAATTGAAAAATCCATACCAACATAGACTACATTGAGAATGTCCTGCAAAATTAAGACATTACAATGGTTTACAATAAAATTTACTTTGTCAAAAAAAAATGGTTTATAATAAAATTTACATCAACGTTCAATTATATATTTAGCTCGATTGTTGCATAGTGAACATAATTTTAAGAAATAATATTAGTAAGTTCTAAATTAAACAAACGGGTCCTAAATCCGACAGGGCCACGAAGGACCACAAGTAACTTTTTTTTTTTTTTTAATGGCCACCACAAGTAACATTTTAATTTATCAAGAGAGAACTTTATAAAAATAGAAGCAGTCATAAATAAATTCTATAAAAGGTAAGGTATCGATATAAAATTTGATAGGTAGGGTCCCTGACGACAACTACTTCACCTTAAAGTATGTTTGAATATGTGTTCTTCACGAATCAGTGGTAATAAAAATGTGACCTTAAAACTTCCCCTTAATAAAAGAAAATGTGAGCTTACAACTTTTTTTTTAGAGCGTGGCCTTAAAACTTGTTTGGTGTCTCTAAGCTCATTATGTATTAGTTTTAAAAAATTATTTTTATAACATTAATCTCAACAAAAAAAAATCATAAAAAATTCTTGTATTACAAATAATGATATTCGAGACACCGTCAAACATTTTTTTTTTAAGGAAGACACCGTCAAACATTAAATATAAATATATCATTCAACTGAAATTAAAATATTGATTTGTCGCATGTTTTATTATCTTACTTTTTATACGCTTTTAACCAATCCTAACAAGAGCGAGAAAAAGTAAATTTTTCTTTCTCAAGTGTAAAATAAATAGAATTTTGAAAATTTAAAATTAGCAATTTAAATGTAATATATAAATAAGATTATTAAGAATTTATGTTTTTATATCAAAAAGTTTAGATGAATTGGGTTTCATGGTTCATCATAGACAGGACAGACCTCAAAACTCAAAGAGCATTTACAAAGATACTTACATATCACTCATCAAATATATCATCATGTTAGCAACTAAGATTTGAATTCACAGTCTTATAAGTGAATCAACTTCTTACTAACTTAAGATCCACCGTAAAATTATAATACTCTAGTTTTAATCCAACCTAAAGATTGAAATTTGATACTATTAGTAAAATAATACATTCAATGTGATAAAGTGATCAGTCGAATAGGTGAGATGTGTATGTGACAAAATAAGTGGTCATTAAGTACTAACCGAGAATCCATTCAAGAAAAAAGTGCTAACTGAGAAAAAGTATAGTAATCAAAATTGGTGATGAAAATATGAAATCAATTATTAGGGCTTTATCTTTGGCATCAATCATCGAGTTAATAGGGAGATGAATAACATATTTGATTGAGTAAAGGGATTAAATGAGTTAAGAAGTTAGAAGTTCAAGTTCGAATCTTAGTAATGGAAAAAATACATACAGAACAATTAACATGTTAATATTTATCATTCAAAAAATAAATTCTTCAAGTTAGTAGTCCCACTTTAAAATTTTGTTTTTTAGTCTCTCATTTAACTTCTTTTGATCTTAAAGGTGATGAAATGAGTGAAGATCTTTAAGTCAACCCTTGTTCACAAATTCTGGTGTCAAGGTTCCTTTGAGGCAAAGGTCTTTCAAGTTCTTGAACAAAGAAATCATTTCTCTTAATAAGAAATAAAACTCTCAAGTTCAATAACATGAATAAACACTAGTGATTTCATTTAATATAAGAGGATGACAATACAAAATTGAAATGAAAATTGCCACTTTCTATGTAGCTGGTACTGTAACAAACGCTTGAAATTTTCAACAAGTGAACACAAGGTTTTGCCATTTAAAATAAAGTACAAAAATTGAAAACTTTGATCTTTCACTTGATGATACAAGTGTCACAAACAGGGGAATAAAAAAGAAAGAAACAAGAGAAAAAGAAATTAGGAAAACAAGAAGCACATTTTTTACAAGCAACAAAGCTCCAGAAAGATTCATGTTCTTGATCATTGTTTTTTAGGTATTTTACAAGAAACAAAGCATAGAACACGGGTCCATCCTAAAGAAGCAAGCTTAGGAACTTATGGAAGGAATAATAAAAAGGACTATGAAAAATGAGGGAAAGGAGTAAAAGCCAAAAAGAGTGTTATCTAAATTCTAAACCATGCTCTCACACTTAGTTGCATAGTTAGTTGGTGTATTGACTGGCCCTCAAAGACTTCAATAAAATGACTTAGAGATGTTTCAATTTGATTGAATTATTTAAACTAATCTATTAGTGTAACTACTACTTATAAGAATTGTTGGAAGAGTTTATAGAAAAATTCATAAGCTATTTTCCGCTTATTTTTTGTAAGGTCTTTTTGTTAGATTAAGAAAACCAACTAGAATATAAATAAATCACCCATCCTCTACTTTTTGGACGTATTTTCCAATATTCAAGTCCATTGTCCTTCTCGCCTACCCAGTTACAGAAACTCCTTCATTTGGTCTTGATGGTTTTTCAAGCCCCTGGTAGATCTCCCTAGGATTCCAACTAGTAGGTATTAGGGTAATGTCCATGTACACCACTATGGGATGTTTGTGTTTTGACACACGGCTTTCATAATTTTCTCATTACCTACACAATGATTCTACCTACACATTTTTGGGCTTATGATTTCATGACTTAGGCCCTAAGTAACTTAAGCCCTTAGTCATGTTTTCTATATGGAGTGTGTGTTCTAGATGCTTTGTCTGATTATTTAGCTTCAAGACACATAAAAAGCGGTTTCGGAATTTCAAAGGGGGTGCGCCCTCGAGGAGGGCCATCGAGCCTTTGTGGAAGGACAGTGAGTCCTTCGTAGAATATTGGTTGTCCAGTTATACTCAATCGCTTCATCATAATATTCAACCCAAGGTGATCCTCTGATGACTGATAAAGCTGAACGATGATTGTACTTGTAAGGGAGATGGAGAGATCGCGGGATGTGGCGGCTTGTTACGAAACTCTGAACATAGATAAATCAAAGGTTACGATAGGAAATTTGGAGTTTGTGACGCCCTTCATGCCGAAATGTGGGGCACGTACCTTGGTTTTGATATGTTTTGAATGGAGTGCAATTCTCATCTCGCTGGAGAAAGTAACTCTAAAATTCTTTATACATGGTTACAAACAATTACACGTTTAGTGGGGTAATTATTATTTTAGTGCGACACATTCAAAACATTTTGGCTTTGGATTGACATGTCCAGTTTCGTCATACTTGAAGGGAAGAAACCGATATGTTGATTGACTAACAAACTTTAACCTTCCTTAAACTCTTTTAACCGTACAAATGTGATGATATCTCTAGAACTAACATGTATAAGAATGTTTGTTTAGTTTTGTACTTTCTTCTTTAAACTTCAGCCATCTTTTGTAAAAAAAAAAAAAAATGATGCAATTATGTAATGTATTCTTTATTTAACTTTTGTTTCTTTTATTGAAAAAGTGATTTTTTTTTTTTTGAGTGATCAATATTGTTTTTTAATTTTTATTTGTAGAACTCGTAAAAATATTATACATTTTAGACCTCAAGACAACAATTGATAATCATACCCAAAGTTGTGTCACCAATTAGACATTAAGTAGCAATCATCACCAAATATAAATTTCTAGAAAAATATTGTTGGTCTTCCACTATGCTTTCAGTCACTTTCAATTTGAATGAGATTATTTTATTGTTGGTGCTTCAGAACGTGGGCACTCAAAGAGAAATCCAACGTCGATATCCATTATTATGGTTAATACGTGGGAGTTCAACAGAGCTATCTACGTACTATATGTATCATATAGAAAATAAAGAAAAAATAGAGCTATTAAACTATGCAAATGATCCACTTATAATGAAAACTATAACAAAACCGAGACAAAATTAATCCTTTATTTTTTAGGAAAGAAATGCAATCCTATTGTTTTCTTTAGAGCAACTGTAATCCTATTGTTGTTTCTTTGAGGTGTTATTGCTATGAATTTGGAAAAATTATATGTGGCCTATATATGGTTAAAATATTTGTTCTAGTTACACCTTATAAGTTAAAAGAAATACTTATAAATTAGTATATATACAAGTCAAACACGTATCAAAATTATATATGATTTATATATTAAAAATTGTGTAACTATATGTGTTTGACTTGTATTTTTTTAAAAAAATTATGAATTCCTTAAACAATATGATTAGGATATTTGTTATCAACGAACCTTGAAATATTCATTTTCAAAGGTTGCTTCCTTTGGACCCGAGGGACAGGGACCAACTCTAACAATTGTTTCTTTTTCTTTGATGTCTATGTGGGGTATATTACTATATTATCCACCACATGAAAGGTTGTGTTTGAGAAGTGAGAGAAAAAGTTCAGAGAAAGAATAGAAAAGTCAATTATTTTGTTAGGGATTATGTCATTTCATAACCATTTAAGTTGGTCTTTTGTCCATACAAAGAAGCAATCTAAGATTGATAATTGGGGAAAAATAATTCCTTTTCCAACATTACAAGTAACATTATTGAATTAAAAACATTTATTAAAGAAAGTAACATTATTGAATTTGCATTTATGCACTCCATTTGATATATATACCCACTAAACCATAAATCACCCACTAATACTATTGACAATAAATCAAGCCCTTTTCACGAATTATAACTGACACTGAATTTTCACTAATATTGCATTTATTTGAAAGTTAAGCTATATGCTTTGAGCTTCATCCATACAATATAAAGTAGTACATATTTTATTTTATAAAAAAAAAAAAAAAAAAAAGTACATTCTTTAATTAATAATTTGATGGCATGTTTGGTGTGGCCTCACTAACGGGCAACTCATTTGAAATTCAAATGCTGTCTGGGGTCAGAGACAAAAAAAGAAGATAAAAAAAGGTTAAAAAAGAAAATAAAAAGGAACCAAAGGACAACAATAATCATAAAGGGAACAAAAGAAAGAGAGAAAAAAGAGATTAATGATTCTACATACCAGCAGAGTGAGTAGTGTGGTGAGATCTAGTGACTGATCACCAGGAAGAGAAAGTAGTGGGTGAGTACTCAGTTTCATAAAATTGAGAAACAACATTATGATCAAAGGTGGAGGGTCTCTATATATGTGCTATTGATTTCATTAATCCTTCTTTCAAAAGTAGGTTATGGTACTAGTAAAAAAAGTTTAATTTACTCTTAAGATTCACATGTGCATGTGGTCCTACTCATAATCGAATGTTTTGTTTATTAATCTTGCTACTTAACTTTATATGTATATAACATCTAAACTTGCAACCAAAAAAAAAAAACATCTAAACTTGATGATAAGAATTTCATTTTGTTCTTTCAAAAAATAAAAAGAATTTTGTTTTATTATTTCAAAGGATAAAGTTCAAATTCCATAAACGATAATCATAAAAAGACCATTAGTTTTACTTTAATTAACATTGGATAAATAATGTTGTTTTGATGGTGAGATTAAAAAGTTAAAGGGTGGAAAAATAAGGAGGTGGATGGTTTGATCCCAGCTTCCATCATACCACCAACAATGTTAATATTGTTATGAATAATTAACTCTAGTGGATGTTCATCCTTAGTCTTCCACCTTCCTATAACTCCCATAAGTAAATGGATGGTTAGTGGTCTTTAATTACTTTGGTCATTCACTTGCTCATATTGTATCCTATTTAGGACCTACATTTCCATGTAAAGAACACACTTGATAAGCAATACAATATACTCTCTTGTTCTCCATTTATCTTTTTCTCTCTGCTTTTCTATGTTGTAAAATATCTCGCAATACTTTAGATTAATTTTATAACAAATATTTTTTTAAAGAAACAATATTAATCTTCAAAAACAAATGGTAATAATATTTTCTTCTTCCACAATTTAAAAAGAAAATAATCTATTTCCCCATGTTTTTTTATCATTTCAAATTTTATTTTATTTTTTATTTTTTAATAATGATCATTTTCAGTTTTATTATAGTATGGAAACACATCCATATCATCACTACCAAAAAAAAAATAGTATGGAAACACATCCATATACGTTAGCTGAGATCATATCCATGCAAAACTATTATTTTGACCACCGGTCTAATTTGTTTTTTTGGACCACAGCCTCTAGCAGCCACATTTGCTTATGAAAGCATACTTTGTCCCATATTTGATGGTTAAGTAATTTAAAATCCTTTCTTTCAAAAAAAAAAAGTAATTTAAAATCCTTGTCCTTTTTATAAAGTATCCATTCTTTGCGCATAATTTAATAGAAAAATTATTTGAATCCGTGTATGCTTAATAAATTATTCCTCAAGAGTTTTAGACTATGGCAATTTTAGGGCTTCAATTCAAACTTAAGACCAGTTATTAAAAAGAAATCCATAGAATCTTTTTGGTTCAAACACTTTTGCATGTTTAAAATCATTTTAATTTCAACTGTTTTGCTATCAAACAAGAGAAACGAATAAAATTATACTGCAGAATATTCCAAGCATAAATTTAATTAGTTTGCATGCACTTATGGTGTAAATTTTTTTAATCATACATCTAATTAAATCTTATCACATAAATATTTGTGGAAATATTTTATAAACTAAATCATAAAAATTGCATAGTAATGTAATTTGATTGAAGATATATATAAAAAATTACACCATGGAAATTATTCTCTTTTCAATTGATAGACCAACACAAGAAGATATCAAAATTGTTTGAAATAAATATTTGAGTGAAGGGTAATATTCATTTAATGTTTTCACGATGAATGAAAGAACTCCCCAACTGAAAATAAAAGAAAAAGTTATCTTAGGACCCCAAAAATCATGTTACTAGAAATGAAAAGAAAGCAAAATAAAATGGTCCCGGTCCCATACACATGTTGACTTCTCACCATAAATCAAGGGGAGAAAAACTGAACATGACGTGGATATCATATGATAATTACACGTGTCAAATCCTTCAATTTATATTGTCTCCTACCCCACCAAAAACAGCAACCTCTCATAAACACAATCACGTATACCTCTCTCTCACTCTAGGCTCATTGTACAATTTGAAAGATGAATATTTTAAGATCATTTGAAATTTTAATGATAAAATATAAAATTGTTTTAATTAAAAGTTCATGATATTTCTCTTCTTCACAACTAAGATAGTAAAAGAAAATGAATCTGTCTCTCAAAATTAAGTACATATTCATTTTTTTTTATTGTCAAATTGACTTTAGATCATTGTTTTAGCTACAAAACAAAAAAGACCATAAACTTCCTAACCCAAATTTACTTCGGTTAACAAATCCGTTCAACCGTTGATAGTAGTTTGATCAAAATCTAAAAATCATTATTTAAACTCAATAAGTTATCTTTTAAATATATGAGACGATCACCAAATATTGACTACATCAAATTCAATTTCATAAACATTTAATTTCAATTTCGATAAGCAGGTTTCACTCACATCAGTTAAACACCATCACTAAATTATAAGATGTTTAACTTCAAAGATTAATCTTTCAATCTAACTTTTTTTTCTTTGTGTGTATAACACACTTGATAAATTTCATGTAATATTCCACAATCCTCTCTCTCTTCCTACTTTTCAAAAGTTGGTAAGACATAGACACCATTTGATTCGCTTATGTTTTACACAGAAAACACAATCACACAGAAAGAAAAAAAAACACACACACAGAAATAACAGAATATCTCTCTCTAAATTCATCTATGTACACTTCCCATTCCCACCCTTATTATTATCCCTCTCTCTTCCCACCACCAAACCATGCAAATCACACACCATGAACCTTATTACACTTTTACCCCTCCAACCTTTCATAATTCACATATCACTACCCTTCTCTCCAACACAACAAAAACAAAAACATCTTCTATAACTTGTTCTTCTTCTCGTGTTCATGGCTTTTTCAAGCAGCGTAGAAACTGTTCTAGAGTTTCTAAGAAAAAATGGATTATCCGAAGCAGAATCAGCTCTAAGACAAGACATCATTGACAAGAACAACAATGATCTTGCGAACTTTGACTACGAGAAATTCTTTTTTCCAATGGTTCCTCCACCTCCTCCTGTTAAACTCCGCTCATTTTCACGGCCGTCGGAGTTGACCTCCGGCGACGGTCAATTCTCCAAATCAAACTCTGTTTCTTCTGAAGAACAGTTTGTTAGCATCGCTTCTTCTACTTCTCCTTCTCGTTCTCGTGTTTCTTCTTCAGGTTCTATTTTCATAATCGATTTTTCATTGATTATGCTTAATTATTTCTTAATGATCGATTATCACTATGAGTTTCTAGTATTAGTGATTATGCTCTGTTTTCAACGCTGTTTTGCTTTTTGGTCAAAAACGAAGAAAGAATAGAGAATTAGTATTTAAGATTGTTAATTAAGATTTTCTTGATTAATTAATGTTTCGTTAGATTTTTTAAGTGTTCTAATATTAGTTTCTGCAATTTCTACATTTGGATCGCATAATTGATTGACCAAATTTGAATTTGTGTATTTGATTTAATTTCAATTGCATTTTGTGTTTTTTAATTTAAAATTATTCACAGTTCATGTTTATATCTTATATATTAATATATGATCTGCATTTTTATTTTTCTTTAGTTGAATTTATGTTTCCAAATTTGGATTATATTAAGCTTAGTTATTACTAAGAGTATTTTATATTTTTTTAATAAATTCAATTAATGTTGAAAATTTGTAATGCATAAAAATAGGGAAATATATAACCTAGATTTTTTTTTTGTTGCAGAATTTATCAATCCATATGGAATTAATTCCTCATCTCAGACTCAGAATGATTCTGAATCTTCATCTGATAGATTATCCCAATTCGGCACAGCTCGCGATTATCACGAATTCGATATGCAACATGAACCGTATTGGTATAATGAAAACGATGACGATGATGATTTCATGACTCCTGATTTTGATGGACCAGATTTCTTTGGATGTCAAAGTGAAGATAAGTTTATCTTGAATTCAGAAACCGAAAATCAACAAGATGATTCTCGTGATCTTCGTTACAACTTTGAAGAAATTCATTTAGAGGGAAATGAGGGTTACATAGATAAGTCAATGGAGCAATGCCTTTGCAATCATTCATCTGGAGGTGATGAAAATGTGAATTATTCAAAAGATTATTGTCACGGGGCCAATAAAGAAGCCATTGCGCATAATTGTGAAGTTCCATTTTGCAAAAGCAGTCCAGGTTCAGGAGGTTCTTGTAGTGGGGATCCTATGAACTTTAGCTACCTTAATTTGAAGGAAGTTAAGCTGAATCTGAATGATTTTCATATGAAGAAGGATATTAATTCTTTTGATTCTGTTCCTGTGCTTACCATGAAGCATAGTTCAGATTGCTACAAGGATCCCTATGACTTAACCATCGAAGTTGTTGAAACAGATCTACCGAATGGGATCGAAAGCTATGGAGTAAGAGATGACCGAGATTTGAGTGAAGAACTCCATGTTCCGGAGGTTGCCGCAGATGGAGAGGATAATAATACTGATGATGACCTCTTAAAATACATTCAAGATGATGAATATGAAGTATTTGAGCTAAGAATTGTACATAGAAAGAACAGGTTTGCTTGATAATGATCTTGTGTCGTGAACTTTCATTTCTACTTGATATTCTCGATAATGCTGGTGGATCAATTGATTTTGAATGTGTAGGAGACTAGTTGTTGATAAAATTTGAAATCAAATGTTTTTACTTTTCTTATTTTTAGCATGTCAACTTTTCGTTTTTGGCGTTAATTTAGTTGACCATGATATTAACCTAACATTATTCACTTTTTCTCTTTAAGTATTCTGACCATAATTTGCTACCATCTATTGTTGAATCTACAGGACTGGATTTGAAGAAAACAAGGAAGTGCCAATTGTGCTCAACTCAGTCATGGCTGGAAGGTACTATGTGACAGAATATCTCGGTTCAGCTGCATTCAGTAGGGTTGTTCAAGCCCATGATCTTCAGATGGGAATCGATGTTTGTTTGAAGATTATTAAAAATGACAAGGATTTCTTTGATCAAAGCCTAGATGAAATCAAGCTTCTTAAACTCGTCAATAAGCATGACCCGGGAGATAAACACCACATACTGCGTCTTTATGACTATTTCTACCATCAGGAACATTTATTCATTGTGACCGAACTTCTGCGTGCAAATTTATATGAATTTCAGAAATTCAACCAAGAATCTGGTGGTGAAGCATATTTTACATTAAAGAGATTGCAGGTTTGTTCAACTAGACTAATTAACTTTTGCACCTATCCCACATCGTTGCTTATCAATTTGAATAGATTTTTTTTTGTCGGAAATAGAGAAATTGTGAAGGCATGATGATCAGAATTGTTGTTGTTCTCCTTCTTTGCAGCTCATTACTCGGCAGTGTTTGGAGGCATTGCAATATTTACATAACTTGGGAATTGTTCACTGCGACCTGAAGCCTGAAAACGTTCTAATCAAAAGTTACAAAAAATGTGAAATAAAGATTATTGATCTTGGAAGCAGTTGCTTTAAAACAGACAATCTGTGTCTGTATGTACAATCCCGGTCTTATAGAGCTCCTGAAGTGATGTTAGGCCTTCAATATGATGAAAAGATTGATATATGGTCACTCGGCTGTATTTTGGCTGAGCTATGCTCCGGTGAAGTACGTTCTAATTTGCATTTCTTATGATATTAATGAAATACATTTTTCTATGGCTCTTACAAAAACATGGAATTTTGATTTTCTTTCAAAGGATTTCTTTTATTCATTTGTTGATTCTGAGTTCTTTTCCGGCTCCAGGTGCTTTTTCCAAATGATGCAGTCGTGATGATTCTTGCACGCATGATTGGAATGTTTGGTCCTTTTGATATGGAGATGTTGGTGAAAGGGCAGGAAACACACAAGTACTTCACCAAAGAATATGACATTTACTTCATAAATGAGGTTTGTTTCCGTTTAGCTGTTCCTTTTTTAACATATTTCATTTGTTTTTATTCATCAATCCTAGGTTGAAATACTTTTTTCATGTTGCTGCCATCTGATCCGAGTTGGATTACTTTTTACGCATTAAACAATGTCTCAATTTCGAGTCTCGTGAATGAAAAAAATAGGCCACTCCACTCAACTCAGATTATACGCACAATAAACAGAAAAAACAAGCCATCCATTCAAATTACATTTTTTCCCCAACCAATCTTTAATAATGTACACAGGAGACAGATCAACTAGAGTACATAATTCCAGAAGAGACTTCATTGGAGCACCACCTACAGGTCACCGATACTATGTTTATCGACTTTGTCAGTTACTTGCTTAACGTCAACCCCAAAAGAAGGCCTACTGCAAGGCAGGCACTAAAACATCCATGGCTTTCCTATGTATACAAGTCCATGTAACATTCTCGTGTGAAGGTTCAGTAACTCTGTTTGAGTTGTCTATATCGGTGTCTCTTGAGCTTGTTTTCACCATATTGCAAATCGTGCAATCACAATTTTGGTTTGTTCATAAGCAACATCAAGTAAATTCACTGTCTTTGTTGTTTCATAGTTATTAATAGTTTTTTGGGTTAATAGTCTTTACCTCATGTAATATAGGTCATTTCCGGTTTTACATCCTGTAAAAAAAAAATATTATTTTTTTGATATACCCCCTGATAGGCCAAACAAAAACGAAAAATTTCTTAAAAAAAATGGTTTTTGTTTGGCCTATTAGGGGGTAAATAAAAAAATAATATTTTATAGGGGGTGAATCAAAAAATATATTTTACAGGGGAAAACCGGAAATGACTTATATTATAGGGGGTAAAGACCTATTAACCCTAGTTTTTTCTTTGTACAGAACTCTTCACATTATTTTAGCCTTTCATGACTTGGAAGGATTGAACAGGATTGAACATTACCATAATAACATTTTGATGTCACATTTTACATTCTAACACAAGTCACATAATACATCATTTCCTTGATTTCATTGCATTTTAAGGAACCTTAATTTGGCTTCATTGTTATATGCTTCGAACTTAAGGGTGATAGGTAATGTCAATTCAGATACACTCGCCCATTATTGACATTTCTTCAACAAAAATTAATTTTAAATTGATTGATTTTATAAAATTGATCTCGTTTAAAAGTGAGCTTAATGTAAAGTAGTTTATGTTTGGATATATTCAAAAATGAAATCAAACATACACTTCATATGTTAAAAACAATTTCAAGAGACACCAGTTTTGGTGTGCCTTTTTATCTTTCAATTACACCTTTATTTAAACTATTTTAATCGTAATTTTATCTTTTGTATAATATTCTTTAAATCTTTAATCAACCCTGTTATAATATAAGCAATTTCACTTTAACATGAACAATATAGCTCAAATTTTTATTTGATTTAAAAAAAATTATAATCAAATACGATAATATAAACATACAATCAAGCGCAGTAGAAAAAGACACGTTAGTATATATAAAATGGATATATAATTTTGGGGTGGTTTTTTTCTTCCAAATTTTTTACCTATTAAGATCATATTAATTACTTTTCTTTTTGTCAATTAATTTTGTATCCTCTTCAATTAATCTAAACATACATCAATGAATCAGTCAAAAATAAAAAACATACATCAATCAATATCAATCTATATGGACTTTCATAACAACCTTGGGGAAGTAAATCTAAAATGTGTGAAAAAGAAATAAAAGGAAAAAATCTAAATTGAAGACTTATGAGTTCTAATCAGAAAAGGAGAAAGACTTCATCCTCAACATTATTAAGAGACTCAGTAACACATCATGTACCACATGATGTTTTGATGGTATTATTCACTTCTTGAACATTAAAATCAGTATTAACCTCAATACTCTTCTCATCATAGTTCTCCTCCTTGACTGATTTAACTCTTTGCTTGCTATGATTAAATTTCCTAGGCTTTTGGAATGGATGTAAATTGTTTGGCTTCGAATACCCAAATCCAGAAGACAAAACTTTCTTAAGATCTTCTTTTGAACGTATAGAAAATTCATTCTTCTGGTCAATTATCTAAACAAAAAACAGAAGAAGAAGAAGAAGAAGAAAAAACTTAAGCAATGTTTTCATTAACTTGATAATAAGCACATACTAATAAGACTTTCTTAATGATATATATGATATGATAAAATTAATGTATAAACAAGATCCCAAAACAACCTTAAAAGAACAACGAAACAAACACACAAAGCATTGGCAAAAAGTTTTGGTCCAAAACACAGAAAATTGCTCTTTAGGTATCCGGGGTTTGCTCTCAAGCACCCAGAACCGACGAAAATACTCCTTCTGACCAATGGTAATTAGTTACCATTCGGAGACTTTTTAAATTATATTTGACTCTCTTAAGCGAGCAACTCGCTTTAATTATAAACTGAATAATATCAATCGTTGATTAATAAATTAAAAGTAGATATTGTAGATACATCATAACGAAACATGATTTTTTACTAAAAAAAACAAAAACATGATTTTGTTTAAATAATAACACATAATTTCCTCACTTTAGAGGATATAAATCCTTTTAAACCGATTTAAAAAGTTTCAAAGGATACTTTTTTTTTAGAAGCTAAATTAGCCCACCTAAATTGACATTAGGGAGAATCGAACCTAAGACCTCGAGGATGAGCACACTCCCAGATCTCAAGCCAATACCACTAGACCAACCCAAGTGGGTTAGTTTCGAACGATACTTAACTACCATTTTGTGGTGAACAACACTTAATTGAGCCAAGGGTAATTGGATTTTGAGCAATTAAAGGGTGCCTAAAGAGCAACACACAAGTGTCAAATATGGCTTTAGGTGAAACTCGTAATTTTAGTCCAAAATCTTAGAGCTTTTTTTTTTTTTTGGGTAGCATCTTAGAGACTGTTTTAATTCTAAATTTATTTTCTGTTTAGACAAAATTTTATATGTTTAGTTGATAAACCCCACACACACACATACATATTATCTACCATCACCAAACCCCATAGTTCTCGACGTGAAAGCGTGTATTTCAATCATGAAAATACTAGATACATTATGAACAAGGTATACGAAGAAGAAAAAAATAATAGGAATTACGAACAAGAAAAAATTACCTCATTAGAAAAATATGATCCATGATGAAAGTAAAGATACTCATTTTCTTTGGTGGAATTAGTTTCATTCTCACAAGTTTTGAGATTCCAACTCCAAGGTGTGAGAAACGAGTGATCTTTCTCAAGAAAAGATGTGAGTCTTGCACGAGGCACTAATGTTTTCTTAGTAGCAATTATCACTAGTAACAACCATCGTATCAATGGGTTCACTTTTCTTCATCGTCTATGATATATATAAAGAAAGTTAACCGTAACAAATTTGACCATATAAAAATGCTGTTATATCTTCACCAAAAAAAGATTTCTTCACCAAAAAAATATTAAGTTTGTTATATTGTTTTTTTGAAGAAGTTAAAATGAGATATATTACTGAAAGCCTGAAGATTTCAGCACAAGGAGTGCCGAAAACCCAGCTGAAAGAGTATCAAATACAATACAACAATAAAAACGGGGAACAAAAACAGGAAA
>Ga0315915_1004920_pt1 | contig 16725 bp, 9 predicted proteins | sample MpolbnodulesMG_FD_207738 | JGI IMG/M metagenome (GOLD analysis project Ga0315915, IMG submission 207738) | Medicago polymorpha root nodule microbial communities from Los Angeles, California, United States - branched nodules | ecosystem: Host-associated > Plants > Roots > Nodule | place: USA...
AATACCGCAATTTTACCACATTCTATACTAAACAGCTTATCATAGAATAATAGCTATTTGTTCAAATTCTGCTACGGCGTTGTGTTATAAGGCTGCTATGGCCGCTATTTGGTGTTGCATTCTGTGTAGAGAGAGTTTGCTTTTTTTTCTCTAATCCAATCATTTCATGACTCAGGTCAAGCATTATCAGGAGGGAAACTAGTGGTCGATGTGTCGTATTTTGGATGGCATGTATATAGTGAGACCCATGACCTTTGTAGAGAATCATCTTGCCCTATTTCAGTTGGTGATTTTGTGATTGCTCATTCACAAGTTTTACCTGCATACACCCCACCTGTAAGTCATTGCTGTTAATTTTATTCCTTGAATAGAACGTGTTTGTGTGTGCTTGTATTTTTGGGCAATAGGAAGTATATCTATATATGCTAGTACAAATTTGCATTATTGGCTTCTCTAATATTAGTTGGAACTTGAGAAGAAATCCTTATTACTTTGTGTTATGACATTTAGATATCCTACGAAAGGGACTGACATCTGTGATAACGAAGCTATCGTCTGATGTGTCTTGGCATGTTATATATGTTCAAATTCTTGGATAGTATTAACATAATATCTGTTTTGAAATGTTTTTCCATTGACTTGGGCATTGGAGGGTTAGATCAATATGGTTAAGGTGAAATTTCTAGTTGGTGTTCTCATAATCTCATGATGATACTGTTATGTTTTGACAAATCATGAATGATACTGTTAGTAACCTTTCTTTTGGTATACAGAACAAATTCCCAAAACTGGGCAGAATTAATAAACACGAGAGAATGAATCTAATTAGAATAAAACAAATGAAGGATTTCTTATTGTTGTGAAGTGATTGAAAGAGAAGATACAAAACGTATCAAGGAAAATGACAACCTTCCACACAAGGCTACCACAAAGAAGCCCTCTCCTTTCACACTATAGCATTCTCTAGTCACTGAACTTAATTATTCAAAAACTATCTTTCCCCTCTACCCATGAGGGCTATTTAAAGACATTATAAGCATAACTAAAATAACAACTTTTAAAAACCACCTTATCAACCACTAACTAACTTAACTTCAATCATAGCAAACTCCCCTTTATTCTAAGTCCTAACAGATGCATAAGTTGCTCCTTTGACGAATGAAGAAATGATAGTTCCAGCGTTTAAGATTTTGCTTATTGTCAATTAGAGAGCATTGTTTCTACCGTTTGGTACTGTGACATGCAACAACAAATATTTTATATTTTCCCTTATGTCATCAAAAAGGGGTAACCTTGGTGCGACCGGTAAAGTTGTTGTCTTGTGACTGAAAGGTCACAGGTTCAACTCTTGTGTAAAAAACAGGGTAAGGGCGCGTACAATTCACCAAATGGTGGGACCCCTTCCCGGACCCTGCATATGCGGGAGCTTTAGTGAACCGGGCTGTCCTTTTTTTTTTCTTTCCATTATGTCATCAATGCTATATTGACGAATTCCTAGTTCTTTTTCCGGTGATTTAATCCCCCTTAATCACAAATAGGGCTTTTCTTTGCTGCTAATACTATGCGAATGTGAACTTGCGATTTATCTTTCCCTTGTTTAAAAGTTGAATGAGGTTGTGACTCTCATTTTTTTTCCCTTTATGTCATCAATTCCTTTTGTCCCATTATTAATGTCTCATTTGCAAAAAAATACTGTTGGCAAAATGAGTGTCACTTTCAATTTTCAATGTAATATAATTACTTTTTTTTTCTTTCAATTGTACCCTCTAATTTATACGATGTGCATCACTCCCAAGTCCCAACTCAATCTTCCACTTTACATTTATGATAATGGTGAATACATCAAATTCATCACTACTTGATAAGGTTGATTTGGTAAAAGTTATTATTTTTTATTTCATTTATAGTTTCTCCTTAATTTATGTGAAATAACCAAATGCGACACTCATAATGGAACAGGGGAATTTTTAAGTGTTTGTTTGCACTGGAATATGTTGTTAAGAGTGTTTAATTACACAGTACTGTCTCCTTTTTTTGTTCAATGCTAGTCTGTTATATTTATTTTCAACGTCATAGTTCTTACCATCTATTGTAATTGCAGGGTTCGTACTCTTTGAAGATGAAGCTGTATGATGGAAACAATAATGAGTTGACTTGCATTACATTTGGTTTTGATGTTGGGTTTTTCTCCTCTGTGGCTGATATCTAATTGCAATTGGTCATTGATATCTATGTTCAGATGCATATAAATTAGTTTTACAAACTTCAAAGTTCAAACTACCCTTATAAACCGAGTTTCTAGTATCATAATCCAGCACGTCTGGTTTGTTGATTAAGAACTATAAAGTTTGTTTTGTTCCTGCTGAGATTACAAAATACAAATTACATGCTTCTAAATTTATTGTTATTTTCTGATTATGTTTGACAGCCAGTTTATATCTGTCTATTATCTTACTATATACTATGAGGGTGTTGATGTAGTGGAATGATATATTCGTTCTATGTCACGTACATTTAGGATAACAAACTGTGTCCACATCAATGTTTTAAAAATCAAACTGGACATCAAATTGGCGAGAGAAAACTGCAATTGAAGAAAACTGCAATTGAATTGGTAAAATGTTGGGGGTGAAAGTCAAGTTTCTTCGGTAAAATGTGAAGAACGGCGTATAGATTTTTCACCGTCAGTGAGTCATGACGGTAACATCATAAAAATAGTTTGACTTTTATGATAAGTACTTTGAAAGTCCCACATATAAATGATTGAGATTTACTGAAAGTGTAATTTTTTTAAACTACTAGTTTGTTAAAATCAAACTCAAATTAAAATGGGAAATTTTGGAAGCTGAAACTACAAGAGACCAACTTTGTTTCCCTACTGATTTTGTTCTCTACAGAGACCTAGCATGTACCGTGTATCAATAATGCCGTGGGCACAGTTTGTCTTCTTCATATTAGTTGTCATATTTGGTCCTTGAGCCAGAGGAACTTAAATAATAGTGGTACCAAATCAACCGAACCATGTGCAGAATTGGGACTTAGGTTTGTAATTTGGAATGGAATTGGGAATTGATTTTTTCCACCTTCAACATGGGTTCAGACAAATTATTAATTTTATGTGAAGTACATATGATTTATGTTGTGTGAAACCATACTTGTGAAAATACGAGTAGTTTGTTAAAAGCGAAGGAGGGTAAAAAGTAGTGCCCTTTGTCATAGTTCCCTAGCATTGGGTAAATGCTGGGAGGTTTTAGTCCAATTCATTATTTCTAATACACAAATATTCACCATAGTTTGTAGCTCAGTCTATGATTGAGGTACTATATTGTAGGTAATGATGAGTCAGTGTGCTCTACTAAGACAAGAGGGTAAGGGGTTAATAAAGCATTATAACATTGCAAGCTTTCAGTAGTCACTTTGTAGCCTTTAAAAGTTGCAAAGAAAACCCTTATCCATTATCCCTTTAAGCCATCATTTCCTGCTTTTCTTTTCATCAGTCCATAAGTTAAAAGCATGATAATCAAAAGCAGGATTGCTAGAAAATGGAAACTTATTCCATCCCTAAGCAACTACAAACAAGGCCTAGTTCTTCTGCCTCCAGAGAAGTTGGTTCAGAAATCAAGAGAGAATCCACCCTCTAACTTTCAAATTAGAAACTCAAATTTTTATATATATTAATGATGATGATACATGAAGAGAATGACCCTAGTTATATTGATCTTAAAGCTCAGATTGTAGTTGAAATAGTAATAGTAATTAATACATCAATGGAAACACAATCTAATAAAAATAGATATTGTCAAACATGGTGGCTTGTTTGGCTTAAAATCAATAGTTGGATGGTGGAATATGGGAAAACTAGCATGGTAGGGTGGTGGTCATGCAAATTAACTGGTCGTCTTCAACCTCTTGACTTCCAGTGGTGGTGCGCGACAGCGGGTGGTGGTCCGATGAGAACTCCGGCGAGGCGTTTGCAGGGCCACCACCCTACCATGCTAGTTTTCCCATTCCACCACCCTACTATTGACTTTAAGCCAAATAAGTCACCATGTTTGACAATAATATATTTTTACTAGATTGTGTTTCCATTAATGTATTAATTACTATTACTATTTCAACTACAGTCTGACCTATAAGATTAGTATAAATATGGTTATTCTCTTCATGTACATCATCATTAAAATATATTGTGAGTTTCTCGTTTGAGAGTTAGAGAGTGGATTCTCTCGGCTTCTGAGCCACAATCTATGATGACCAAGATCAAATGAATAACAACTTTGTTGCATTAAAGGTTGACCACAACAGAACTGAGGATGTAAACATTCTGATAGGGTAAAATTAAAAGTCAAATCTATTATCGTCTAAAAAACCAAGTGTAGGTCGCCGTCTTGGTACTGAACATAGCTTCTAAATGTCGATGCCAAAGAGTGGAGGCGCTTTGGTATGACGGAGCGGTCAAGCAATTTGGAGGAGTTGATGAAATTATAAGATTGCATGAGATGGACTTAAAAAGTTTTTGGATGTAACTAGTATGCTTTTTGCATTTTGCACCAATAGCATTGTTAGTAATGGGAACAACAAGATTATGGGAACAACAAGATTGAAGTGTTCATTAGGTGTCCTGAGTGTAAAGAAAATGGACTTATTACATGCCCTATTTGCTGATAGAAACTGACCAAGTCCGTGTTATTGCTATATCCCTCATCTTCATGTATTATGCACATTCTTCCTTTGTCTTCAATTACTTGGTGCCTGTGTCTTTGGAAATAATCTACTGAATCATGCCAAAAGAAATACCCATATTCAATGTCCGATATACCTCCAATATGATTACCAAGTGAAGAGAATATATGAAAAACTCAAGTTTGAGTTTTACAAATGTATTTTTATTATATGTAACAAAACATTACTCATGTTAAATTTAGTTAAGTTTTATGAAACAAAATTATTTTCGTAAAAATCAACCTTAAATTTTATAAAAAAAAAAAAAAAAAAAATGCAAAATAAGAAGAAAAAAAACTTATGATATTTGGAGTGTTTTGTCGATATTGAATTTTACATAATTATTTTTTAAACTTCTTTCCATTAAATTTTAAAAGTATGTTTATCTTTTTCTTAAAAAAAAAAGTTTCTTCATCTTTTATATATGCAGGTGAGATGAGTAAATGGTTAGGTATAAAAAATATCACCGAAGGTAAATTGGCATGAAATTTGGGCCTTAACACGCTAAATTTCTATATATCCAAAATTAGTGTCCAAATTTTTTTAAAAAAATTACGTCAAAAGCCTAAACATAACATATGCATGAATGGCAAAGAGAATATAATATAGGAAAAAATTTAGATACAATTCCTTAGGTGTTTTTTGTATGGTTTTTAACTAAATTCACTATGATTTCCTTAAATTCATAATTCTCTCAAAGTTTGTTATCTCCAAAAAAAAGTTGTATTTTTAGTTAAGAACCATACGAAAAGCACCTAAGGAATTGTACATAAGTTTTGTCCAATAATATATTCGTAGAAGTGCAGAAGAGGGGTGGGTGGTTGAGAATGTGAAAATTGAATTATGGAGCTACCATTGCCCCACTAAAAAAATATACAATAATTATAAACTACTTTTGCCCAAAAGTAATTGCATGTGAGAAGAAATCATTTATTTTTGGAGTGGTTGATGAAATTTATCGGTCAAAATAAAACATGTAACATCTCAATCGGTACAAAGTATTCCAAGAGAATCTCAATCACACTATTTTTCTCATGGAATGCTATTGATCCGTTGAATGGTAAACATTCAATAATAATAATATGATAATAGTTACATTATTCAATAACAAATGTGAATAATGCATTCATATCTTTAGAAGTTCTCTTTATGTTTTAAAAATCAAAAGCGTAATCGAAGAATATGCTATTATCTGCCATTATAAATCATATGAAAGCATCAAATCTTGTAACTACAATTCCATTCGCATAGTTTTTCAACACTAAAAGGAACCCAAAGAATACAAAGGTAAATTCAAGATATTTGACAATGTCATTTGAAGAGAAAACCAAAAAGGAATCAATTCCACCTTAACCCGAACCTCAAACCTTATTTACATTATCTTAAGTATAAAATTTCTATCGTCGTTTAGCAATCACCGAGTTTCGTAATAGAAAAGAGAACATATGAAACATATAAGGTAGATTTTTTAGGTTTAAGTTTAGGTTTATACCAAAAAAAAGAAACTAATATTCAAATATCATGTTTAATTGTACTTGAAAAGAGAAAAAGAGTTGCTTGTAGTTGCAGAAATATAGGAAGAAAATGAGTATAAAAGAACTATGATCCGACTTGTGCAAATATATTTCAATGATTCATTCTTTTGACTATAAAATACATCATACATTAGAATAGACAGGAGACATCAAAAGGGACAAATCATGTAAATAGGATTTCATAAAAATGGGAGGTCGGTAGGAATTTCCTCAACCTCGTAACCATCCATTTTTTCCCCATAGTATTGACTTAGCTAAATCAAGTGATAATTTAGTTGTAGTCTTTTTGGCTTAGGCCCCGTTTCAATACTAAAGAAAAATTGTGCTAATTGAGTAAGTGGTCAAATTCATCCCAAAATTATAAATTTCGGCTTAGGCCCCGTTTATATACTTTTGGGGAGTATGCCATTCATTGTAATGATTTTCTGGTTTTAAGTATAGGCATGACTTTGTTAGGGATGTACTTTTTGATACATTCACGCAGGCGGGAGTATCAGTGAAAGAGTCGTCTATGAACTTCCTTACTGATCCACTAGATAGAAGATCGACGCTTAGGCTTGCAGATGTTATGGTGTACGGATGGGAAGGAGGAAAACATGCGTGTGTGGACTTGTCTTGGGTTTCGCCACTTGTTGGATTAGGGGTCGGGACTTTTACAGTTGGATAGGTAGCTGTAAAAATTGCTTCAAGTAAAAAGGCCAAACATGAAAAAGTGTGTTTTGACAATCAACATGCTTTTATACTAATTGCTTCGGTTTCCTAGCACCAAAGGCCGATGACGTTCTACATAGCGTTCAAAGGGCCATGCATAGCAAAGTCATGTCATATCTCCTAGGTCCATGAATGTTATGTTGACGAAGATTGGTTTTGTTATCCAAAAAGGCCTACCGACGCAGCTTGTCCGCTTGTCTTCTATTCATGTGTAAGTAATTCTTGATATATATTAAAAAAAATTATTGTGTTTATTCCTTGAATATTGAGAATAGGCAAATATTTCCTCCTGGGGTATGAGGTGCATATATTGAGGCACACGTGGAAGGGGAGAATGATGTGGAAATAGTCCTTGCATTTATTGCAAGTTTTGGTCATAATGAGGAAAGGAAATCAACTGCAACTGCAACCCAAAAGTTATAAATGTTTCTAATATTTCTAATATTGAGGGCTCTAATCCAAGTGATCAAATCACCTTTTCTACTAACTGATGTAAAAGAGCCACCTAACTTTGAAATAAGAACATGAATAATTCTATTTTTAACAACTAATGTTAAATTCTCCATTAGATCTCATTGGGGTTTGAAGAAATAAAAATCTCATGGTAATGGTTAATTGGAACAATAATAATACCTTTTCATCATTTAAAATGTGTTGCCTTCCATGCCTTGGATACTATCTATCTAAAAAAGTTGGTCAGAGAAGTCCTTCCAATTCTGTGAAAAAAGATTGGCATTATCCTTTAGGTATCTCTTCAAATTTTCTACGCCACTTCTTGTTAAGGCAATTTTTAAATTAACATGACCATCCTTTTATATAACTAAAAAGAAAAAGTCAATGTTTTCATAAAAAAAAAAATAATAATAATTAAAAGTCAATGTGAGTATGTCATTTCTTTAATTAGTTATATTATTTATAGTCAAACAAACACGTTCATATTAAAAACTTCAAATGGAACTAAAATAAAAATGCATTTAGTTTAGTTTATCCAACCAACTAAATGTCTTGCAACCTATTTTAGAGTCCTTCAAATACATTTCAATACTTGAAACCTTTTTATATGGATTTTTTTTTAAGAAACCACTTTAACAATTCCTTGGTACTACGGTTTGACTAGATGAAACCATTGCATTGCATTACTCAAATAATTTTGTACATCAAATGCCAGCTCATTATTACGAGTTTGACTTTGTAACATTCAGAGATGAAGTTTGACTTTATAATTTTAAGGGACAAAGTTCAAATCTCCTCAAAATAGTAATCATTAATATCACTTTAATTAACAGTTTTTCCCTCCTCAATTTTCTTTCAAATACTGTCAAAATACTCTTATTCACGTAAGTTGAAAGAAAAATTATGTGGCTCTAAATCTGTCTTGAGCTGTATTTTTCTGGGTGGTATAATAGTAACAAACAGTAGAATCTAAAGAATCAGAGTGCAAACAAAAAGTTAACAAAACTGCAAAAGTTGAAAAGCCAATTCATACAACTTTTATGTTAGAAACCAAAAGTTTGAGCTCAGATGAAAAGGAAATTATGATAAATTTACATGACGCACTTCCCTAGACAGACACAACCTTAGTTCACTCTCTCATTTACCATCAACAGTTCAAATAATCCTCCTCCTTTTGTTAAATTTAACTTCAAATCAGAAACAAAAAACACTTACATAGTAAGACTAGTTAGAGTAAAACCGTACTTTCATTAATCGGTACGATTATGTGTTAACCTCAGTTACAGCAACAGAAGCTTCTTCAGCCACAGGAACAACATCACAAGACTGCAACAATTGAGTATAGTGAAACTCAATTTGTAGTCTATGATGAAGTGGAGTTGATGATATTAAACCTTTCTTCGCATCTGCTTGTAATTCTCTAATAGGTATTGCTGCTAAGAAACTTTTGATGTATTCCTTGCATGCTTCTTTCCCTCTGCACAAAACCTCGTCTTCCTCGCGCTCACTCTTCGACTGATCTCCTGTCTCAACACCAGACTCCAACTCCTTATCGTTGATTTGCTGAACCTGCCTGTCATTGTGCTCTAATACATCTGCAACGGTTTGTTGTTCCCCGGTTGGGTTTTCGTCTGACGATTGAGTGGCATCTGGTATTTTGTAAATTACCGTGTTGCCATCGAATTTCAAGATATATGCTTGATTGCATCCTTCGTAAAGCCTCTCTCCAAGAGTGTCAATGATGCAGTAAGAATCAGCTTCAACTTTGAGGATGAAGAAATGGTCATTCCAACTGATAATAAAAATCCGAGGTTCATTGACATTTGTGGAGTCGTTTCCAGCATTACTAATCTCGTCCCAAATGTTATCGAAAGACATGGCGCCATGTAAAAAATCGAACCTTCCCTCATCCATTCCTTCTGGATGAAAGAAACCGATAAAGGACTTTTCAGGAACCACGGAAAGGGGGCGAATTTTGGCCTGAACAACTGTTTCTAGATCAAAATGTTTGTCGGGGAATCGCTCCCTATATGTCTGGTTTTCACATAAGTTTCTCCACTCTAATGAGCCATCTCGAATTAAGCTATCAAACTGGGACTTTATGGGCATTAGGTCGCGGTTGTTTTGGAACCAATCAGCAATAACAGCAACAAGAGCTGTGCAAGCACTCTCGCCTGCTGCACGTTCACTGCGCTGATCAATTGAGGCAAAGAAGACTTGTGTCTGAAGTTTCATGTGGCCATCACGGCTCATTACTTCTTTCTGCTCCCAACTGCCAACCGCAAAGTTGTCGTCCCCAAACTCAGATACCGATGTTCGATTTGCACCTGAATCGTCCTCGGCTTTATGTGACTGTCATAATATTTCAAACATCAGTAGTGATAAGCTAATTAACACTGATTAGGAGGTTATTAAGAGACAATTAGATAAACTTCTCAAGAGGTATCAATGGAATAAAATATTTAGATAATTTCCATTGAAGAGAGTTGCTGAAAGAGAAGTAGAAAGGGACATCTAGAACTTAACGGGAAGGAACATTAAAGACAACAAAAGAAGTGTGTGCATTTCCCAATCTAAGAAGCCTTTGTACTCATCCTCATATTCTACAATGAAACTTAATGTATGAACTCTTCTGGGGATTGGACTCAAACACGAATTGGATTATGAGTTTTTTAAACAATAACTTCTCTATTAGTTGAAATTTACTTCTGAGTTTCATTTTTTCAGAAGCTCTTTCATTAAAGTTTCATATACATCTATAAGCCTATAAAGATATTTTAATAAGTGAACTAAAAGCTAATCCAATGTCAAAACTAAGGCCCAATTTCTTCTTAAAACCTGGTTATCACATGTGTTAGATCACTAACCAAATTGACATTGAGATGAATTTTAAGGATAACCAACACCCTATTTTCTTGTGCCATAAAGATGTAGATCACGAAAAACAATGAAAAGGAACAAGTTTTTACCCCAAATGAAATAGATTCATCAGAGCTAAGCTGCCGGCGATCAAAATCAATATCATCACCACCTTCTTCTCCATATGCCTTCTTTAACAAGGGCTCTCCTTTAGATTTAGGAGATCTGAAACTCAACTTCCTCTTCCTCCAAGGCAATAAGCTGCGCCTTGAACTTTGCGCTACATAAGGCTCAGAGGAAGAAACAATAGAATCCTCTTTCGGCAAACTTCCAACGTCTGATTTGTGATTACTGTAGTAAACCCAATCCTCGTCATCACCCTTCACTCTCATGCTCGAATAGAATGATCCACCAGCATTTGCAAAGGCCAGTTTCCCGTAACTGAACGATTTCCTCACACTGGAATCCTCCTTTACCTCTTCTGAATGAGAATCCCCTTCCTCAAAATCATCAAGGGAGTCAGAGTCAAAAGGGTAATTGTACTCACCATCCTCACTCCTGGCAGAGTAATTTCCCTCACTTCCCTCTTCCTCACGGCTCGGTTTCCTTGATTTCCTAGTTGATACATACTCAGTCAAAATCTTCACTTTCCTAAGACCAGCTTTGATGGTGGAAACCTCGTCTTTCTCCGACTCTCCTGATTGGTTCGAGGGTGATGCAACAGGCACTATTGACTTATGACCAAGCTCACTATTCTCTTGAGCCACTCTTAGCTCCACTAAGCTGATTGATATCTGCACACAATCATGAACGGTTATCATAAATTGATAAACAGTGCAGAAACAAGCAACAAAGAAAAAACCATCCATTGATTCTAGAGATGTAGAATTGATTGTGACATGTTTGGTTGGTCTTGAGTAGAATTGATTTTGACGCCAGAACTGATTCTACTAGAAGTTAGATATTGGAGCTTTTGATTCTTGAATTGATTTTAACACTCAAATTTATTATTCAACTCACTTTTACATGAATCTATGCAAACATAAATCACTTTTACAAAATCAATTTTTGTCGACGCAAAACCAAACATTCACTTAGTCCTTAAAGTATTTAAATATAATTAGTCCCTAAAGTATATAAAATCCATTAATTTAGTCTATTCTATTAAGATGTTTGGGACTAACATAATGATTTTTCATATACTTCAAGGACTAAATTGACCAATTTCACATACAATACTTATAATTTTTATATACTTTAGGTATTAAATTCAAGAGAAAATTGATATACTATAGGGACTAAATTGATGGTTTATCAAACAACAAATTGCAATTGAAAGTGTCAATTTTGAGTCAGTAAAATAAAAACCATTCTAGTAAATTGATGGGATAAAAAGGCTTAAAATAAGTCAAAAAGAAATTGTGGATAGAGATTGTTGAACATACAGTGAGTGAAAGAGAAGGGTCAACAGAAGAACCACCAGGAATTGTAAGTGGAATGCTCAAATCAAAATCCTTCTGATCAACAACAGATGCATACTCAGCTAGATTCAAAGAGCCTGTTCCAACCACAGGAATCTTGTTCTTTGGTCTCTGATTCAAACCCTGCAACCCAAATCCAAATTCAATCAATAAAACAAAAAAAAAAAAATCCCAAATTTAAAAAATCCAATTTTTATGGGATTAGAACATTGTATAATGAAATTGAACAAAAAGGGTATAAGAAAAATACGTTGAAAACGGTGAAAGCGATCTCCCAAGGATGAAACCCATTATCCTTATTAGCAGAAAGATTAACAAAGCTACAAAACTCTTCATCCCACAAAACGACATCGTTTTCATCTCCCTTAGGATGAGCCTCACCAGTAAAATTTCTCACAACCGCGTTCCGACGAAGCGAACTGAGAGCAAGTTTAGGACCTTTCCAACGAATTTCAACGGCGAATGTATTCTCCGGCGAGAGATCGATTCCACCGGAGAGAGTTTTGATGAGGAGTTTGACTTCGAATTTACGGGAAATTGGTGGGGGCCATGGACGCCATTTCATCATCTTAACAACCATGGTAACGCGTTTTGTTGGTATTGTTGGTGGTTGAGAAAAGAGACAAAGGAAGAAGAAGATGAAGAAGAGAAGAAAGAAAGAAGGAACCTTAACTATGGATCTTACAAAAGGATTCGTGTGTGTTTTGTTTGGTTTTATAGTAACGCCGTTTTATTACAATTACTACCGTTTCTCTTTTTTGTTTTTTTTAATCATATATTCTTTTTCAATTTTTATTATTTATTCTATGCTAAGCTGTCAATCAATTTGTAACAAACAAAGGCCTAATGAATGGTCCTTCAAAAAAAAAGTTCTAATGAATGAGTTTTTTTAATTTTTTTATAGAAGTTCGGAATAGGGCCGAACAAATCAGTTTGACCCGTCCGGAACCGTCTGACCTGCGAGCAAAAAAGGACAACGGGCGGGTTAAACCAGGTTGACGGGTTAGGCAGATGAAATACACGGGTTGTGTGTGGGTTAGCATGGTCGGTTCCGGATTATGGAGTTAGTACCGACAATAACCATAACTGAACTAACTGTGCATATAGTGTAATGTCATTCACACTCTCATGACAAAACATTGGGCCAACATGATTGTTAACATAGCCTTTTTTGGGAGGTTCAAACAGTTATATGGAGTTGAGCCTTCAAAATTTTGAGATTCAAAATATATGTTTTTTTAAATAATGCATGTAAAATATGAAAATATACTAATCATGTTGAAAAAATTTCAAATCTGAAGAGTCGTAGTGGTAAAATCTTGGTGGTGGTGATCTCTTGGTCCTAGGTTCAACTCCCTTCCAGGATTCATGTTCTTTTTTTTTCACATACTCTTGATTTGATCCTAATTTTTACGGATTTAAGATCTATATGTCTTTAATACCCTCTCTTCTTCCTCCAATTTAGTCAAACTCTTCAACCTATTTGAAAACATATTTATAAATAAAAATACAATACAACTTTTTTTCTTATTTTTTTTTAGAGCCCTTGTAATTTTTGGCTTATACTTGTCGTATAAAATAACAAAGCTCTAATAACAAACATTATAATTGTTCTTTCAAAAAATAAAACAAACATTATAATTTTTTTTTTGCTCTTTTAAAATAATTACGTTCCTTTTATTTGATGCTTACCTTTACTATGAGAGTCGGGCCTCCAATTTCACAGGAGCGGACCTGGTTGTTAGGCCCAAGTAATTTCAGGTTTTGCCAACTCAACCCAACACAGAGACCATATTCATACTAATATGTTGAATCTCTCAAACCCTAGTTTCTTTGTACGCTGTTTCATACCAGTCTCTCTGCTACATCTTCTTTCTTCATCATTTTCTCATAATTTTTCTTTCTCATCATTTTTTGGTTGATGTTCGTCATTGTTTCAGTTCCCACAAATTTGACAAGTCTTCCACGAAGATTGTTTGAATCTAGATCGAAGTCATTGTTTGAATCTAAATCAGAAATGTTAATTTCTGAACATTTCATGCGTTGAGAGGAAATTTTGATTGGTTTCTTTGTAAATGTCATTGTATTTCTTCTCTTCTCTATCGAATCTGTTTTTTTTTCTTCTTTTAAACTGTAGAAATCCTATTGGACAAACCGGTGAAACGAACAAACCGTAAAATCTTGAATCGATAGAATCGACGGTCGAGTTTATGGCTGAAGATGTCACCTATCTGTTAGCTTGGAGGGTTTTGAGCCCGAACCCGTTCGTTGTCCAGACCTATTTTCGATTAATGGGTTCACTCCCTTGTAAAGTTGTAGGTTTAACTCGATATCATTACTTGTTTCTACTCATGTGAAAGACATACTCTTTAAAGCTTGTCTTTGTTAAATCATTTTTTTACTTCATAGTATGACTCATAAGTTTAATTCCTATATAATTTGTGCAATTTTAATAACTCAGTATTTTCTTTTTCCTGATAATTTCATTAAAAAGTTCGGTGAGACACCAATGTCTATATCTCCAAGACTTTTCCACACTTCAATATGTATGTTCTTTGACCCAACTGTCTTGTCATTACTCATTCTTTTCAACGCTTCTTTTACCTCGTTCTTGTCATTATAGTTTTGATCATCCCCTCTAATGTCTAATTTGTTAGAGTCTAGTAAAATCTCATATCCTTGATTACATAAGTTGTGGAAATACTTCATCCATCTATCTCTTATATCTCTTTTTTGAACAAAATATTTACCCTCTTTATCTTTAATACACTTCATTGTATCCAAGTCTTTTGTCTTTCTTTATGCCCCTTAGGAAGCTAGTCAATGCATTGGCACTTAGCTTAGGAATTAAGTAATTGATTTTGGTTTTAATTAGATGTACAAATTTTAGTTTAGAATTCGTGTATTTAGGCGACTCTAAGCATCTCAAAATCACAATCAATACTGGCTTGCATGTTTTGAAAATATGAATTCATTCACTATATTTTATTTTTGGAAATTTCATATTTCCAGCAATGAATCGTTTCACATAAGCAGAAATATCATATGAATCGTTTCACTCTGATGCGAATCGTTTCACTCATTTGGATTAAAAATAAATTGTTGAAAATCAGATTGAATCATTTCACATTAAGTGTGAATAATTTCACATTTAAATATGAATTGTTTCTCATAAACAAAAAATTCGTGTGAATCATTTCACTTAGTCGAGTTAACCATTTTACACATTTTGATAGCATGTTTTATAATTTCATTTTTTTTACTACTTTCTAAAAATTATACATGTAGAATAACACTATCATTCCCATTAAGAATTTTTTACATTCTCTTCTCTGAAACACTCTCTTATATATTATACTTTTTGAAAACTCTTAGATATTGATTGTGAATTTGAGAACCTTTATTAGAGTTTGATTAGCCTTTAAAATTTTCTGTACTCCCACATTTCTAGAGTTAGATTAACCGAAAGCCTTTATTAAGTTTTAAGATACTCAAACATCTTGTTCAATCACTTTTAGATTGAATGTTCAAATAGACTATTTGGTTGGTGAGCTAAAAAAACACTTAGTTAATTCAAATTACTTTTTAGATATTTAAAACCAAAAAAACTATAAATCACTAATATTTGTTGTTGTTTTTAACTCAAAATTGATGTTTCAGAATCTGCCAAAATCGGCCACAGATTTGGAGAAATCGGCCCCAATTTTGAGACTTTCGCCTCGTAAAAAATCGGCCCCGGATTTTGCGTTGAAGGAGAAAAATAAAAACGTATTTTCAGCGTGAGATTTGTTCCAAAATTCACATGGGACCCACCAAAAGTATATAGGACCCACATGATTTGGTGGGACCCATGTGAATTTTAACCAATCAAAGAGAGTGTGTTGAAAAGTGTGTGTTAGAAGGTGTGTTGCTAGCATTCCTCTTCTTTATAAATACGGACTGTGAATCCCATATACTTCAAAATGGATGACGTACCGTATCCCCTGCGTATCATGCACTGATACCTGCCCGATACTTCCCGATATGTATTAGGAGAGTATTCAGAGATTAAATTTTATTTTTATAAAAAACAATTATCTGATACTTTTCAGATACTTCTAGGATACAGGGGATAGGCGGTGGAAAACCGATATGTGTAGGCTACCTGATGTTTATGTTATATTTGATATATATGTAATTGACTAAGTAACGATGTTTTCTCTTTAGGAAATATCATATATGTAATTGACTAATTGTCCCTTTCTTTATTATCAATATTACTTACATTTATATTTCTATTGTTGCCGCCGTTTGTTTTGTGTCTCTTTGTTTATTTGAGAACGATGCTATTGTTGATGTTGTGTGAAGACAATTTCATTGTTGTGCCTTATCATTTTTCTATGTCTGATTGGTCTAGGTTTTGCGCCAATTTATTTACTTTTGAGTTTTAATCCATATTTTGCATTTTGAGTTTTAATATGTTGTTTAAATTTATTTTTTTTATTGAAGTATCCCAACCGTATCGTATCTTGAATTTTAAAATTTTCCTGTATCGGTGCCGTATCGTATCGTATCCGTATTGTATCATGTATCTGGGCTTAATATACAGATCATGTATCAGATGGAAAAGAGTAGAGAGTAGAAGAAAAAAAAAACAAGGATTAGAAGCCAACAACAAAACTATGGTTTGTAGAGAATTCTCTTGGCAACAAACACTGGGCTTGGGATTGAATCACCATTGATTCACCCCAAAAAACACTATTAGGATTGAGTCTCTTGGTCACGGGAAGAGATTCAGGACTTTGGGTAGAATTAGGTTTGAAGACTGATTCTTGTAACCCTTTGGAATCTTTTGTAAATTACTCAAAGATTATAGTGGGACGGAGAGCTGCTCTTTCCCCCAAAGTAGGTCAGTATTGGACCGAATTGGGTAAGCAAATCATCTTCTTCTTCTTCTTCTTCTTCTTCTTCTTCTTCTTCTTCTT
>Ga0315915_1004926_pt1 | contig 16714 bp, 11 predicted proteins | sample MpolbnodulesMG_FD_207738 | JGI IMG/M metagenome (GOLD analysis project Ga0315915, IMG submission 207738) | Medicago polymorpha root nodule microbial communities from Los Angeles, California, United States - branched nodules | ecosystem: Host-associated > Plants > Roots > Nodule | place: USA...
ACAAAATTATATGTTGCAGTTGCAACAAGAAGAAAAGTCTAAATCCGTTGGTCTTTCCAAAGAAGCTGCACCATATATCTTCACTCATGTTCATCAAACTGTACACAAATATGGTACATTTACTAATCTTACTTTTTATTTTGTTTATACACTAATCTAAATGTTCCACAACTTATTTGTGGGAGGGTAGTCCAAAGATCTGAGTTAGTCAGTTTTTAATTTTTTTTTTCCTACAACCAGATTGTACTAGCAATTAGCAACTAGCAATTAGGATTGTAGGTTGACTTTTGAAACTTCAATTCAAAATGCAATATATGTACTAGCAACTAGCCAGACATATGGGGTCTGTTTTATGTTTATATTCTAAAAATTGAAACAATATCATGATCATATAATAATTCAATTACAACCGTTTGGATTGAACTTATTTTGAGTTTATGAAAAATAGCTTATGCAAATAAATAAATTTTTATATTAATTCATAAGTTCTCACTATAGAAAACTTTATCTTCATAAGTTATTTTTCATAAACTATTTTAACAAGCTAAAGAATAATAAATAAAAGTTTATTTATTTGCATAAGCTCAAAATAAGCTTAATCCAAACGGGCGTTTATTTTTTGAAATATTTTAAGCTTAAATGCAATTTTGACCCCTTAACCTTTAAGGACATATGCTTTTTTGACCCTCTACCTTTAGGGAAATATACTTTTTGGCTCTCTATTTTTAGGAAAATATGTTCTTTTTGACCCTTATCTTTACAAAAAGTTGCAATTTTGGCCCCTTAATTTGGGACATGTGGTGTCTTCTCAGCAGTTTTGCAACGTTTTGTAAGGTTAGGGGATAAAATTGTTATTTTATTGTCAAGGGGCCAAAATCGCAAACTTTTAAAAGTTAAAGGGTAAAAAATACAGTTAAGCCAATATTTTATAGCTTGCGTATAATTTAGAAAAGAAAAACAAGCCCTACCTCCCTTTGGAGGGATGGGTAGCTCACTTGGTTGAGCTAAGAGATTAAAAGAGTTAAAGGTTTGAGGAGAAAGTACTAACATAACAGTCAACATCCTAACACCTGTCATTTAAAAAAAAGCCCTACCCCCGACAACAGATTCATGATAGGGAAGGAACTTTGTGTTTGTTCGAAAGCCGGACAAAATATGTTCGGGAAGTACATTTCCAAAAATATTTGTGGATTTTTAGAAACTTGGAGTGGAGAAAGTCGGCCCTTAGGATAGACTCCAAATTTGGGAGTTGTCCTAGCTCAATGCAGAAGTTAGCTCAACAAGTTGTCCACCATTTATAACTCAGTCAAGGTGCTATAATTGATGTTGTGGTGATGTGTAGTTGATGTGGCCTCAATTGTGCTCGAAGAAATATCCAAAATCTTGACGTCGCAACTCAAATCACAGTCACAGCCACAGCCACAGCCACTTTTTAAATCTTTGTTTGAGTATCTGATACTAAAGAAAATCAGAAATGTCTAGAGATTTGTGATATTAATTATATGCTCAAAATTTGATTACTAAGTTTGATTTTTTGATGCCCTAGTTAATATACTTGTATAACTAAAACGAAAAGAACAGAGTTCTGGAGGAGTTTTGGTTATTATCAGATGCTAGGACCAAACATGATACGGACTTGATTGATGTTAATATTAAATCACAAATAGATATGAAGTCCTCCATAAGTTGTTAAAGCCTCTTTCTACCAGTTGCTGATAAGTGAAGTGTTAAGTATTGGTTATGGATTATATTCACTGATAAGTGGGAAGATGCTCTAGCGTAACAAAGCGAGAAGAGCTGAAAGTGCAATGAGCGCAACACAGTATTTAAACACATCTTGTACTATGTAAATCTTAAGCATTGCATAATAGAAAATCACAACTGCCACATTGCTCTCACAGACACCGAAGCAATTGGTAGAACTTTGTAATCAAGAATTGTATTTCTTGTGTTTATTTATCCGTGTATTTATAGTTGGGTTTGCGGTTCTAACATAAAGGATATGCAGGAAAGAAGTCCTTTTTATGGGAGGGTACAACAGCAAGAGTTATCATCACAGACCCTGACCAAATTAAGGATGTCTTTAACAAGATCGAGGACTTCCCCAAACCAAAATTAAGAGGCATCGCCAAGTATTTGAGCGTTGGTATACTAGATCATGAGGGTAAGAAATGGGCTAAACATAGGAAGATCGCCAATCCAGCATTCCACCTAGAAAAATTGAAAGTAAGTTTATTGCTTTAATTAATTCTTGCAATTTTGTAAATTAAATTTCTAATTTTATTCTTATAATATGGTTTATTTCAAACTACAGGGTATGCTGCCTGCATTTTCTCACAGTTGCAATGAAATGATAAGCAAATGGAAGGGATTATTGTCATCAAATGGATCATGTGAGGTTGATGTTTGGCCTTTCCTTCAGAACTTTACCTGTGATGCAATTTCTCGGACAGCATTTGGAAGCAGCTACACAGAAGGAACAAAACTATTTCAACTTCTAAAGAAGCAGGGATTTCTTCTTATGACAGGGCAACACACGAGCAATCCATTATGGGGGTATGACTACAATATATTATTTTGGTACATTTGACAAATTGAAAGTATATTCTAGTTTGGGAATGACATAAGCATTATTATTTAATTACAAGGAAAATAGTCTCTAGTGCAAAATAAAATATAAAACTTGAAAGCTTCTATATGTTGTTAGCCTGCCAATATGCCTGTGAGTGATTGATGTCTGTAGTCTTTGTAGTCTGAAGCATCACATGCTAGACAGAAAGAACCATGGGACACACGAGGTCTAAATAATGAATGTGCCAGAAACTTGATTTATAACTAACACTACATTTCGTCAAAAAAAACAAACTAACTCTACATATTTTGTTTTAGTGTACCCCTATCCAAGTTATATTTTAGATCTAGTTTTTGAAAACTTTAGACACTTTACAAAATCCCAAGTTCCACTTCAAAAAAAAAAAGTCTGAAAAAAGTTTATAAAGAAGGGCACCACTCATTTTACACGACTAATTTGTATGGTTGAGTTAGATTTAATCCATAGTACCTAATGAAATGAATTATGTTGCATTTATTATAATATAATAATATTAACCAAGTGTGTTCCTTCACATTTAATAACACTACATAAATGTGTTTTCTAGGCTTCTAGCAACAACTACCAAGACGAGGATGAAAGAAATTGATAGGGAAATCCATGATTCACTAGTGGGAATCATTGAAAAACGAGAAAAAGCACTGAAGAATGGTGAAGCCACCAATGACGATTTATTAGGCATTCTTTTGCAATCAAATCATGCCAAAAAACAAGGACATGGAAATAGTAAGAGTATTGGGATGACCACCCAAGATGTGATAGATGAATGCAAATTGTTTTACCTTGCTGGGCAAGAGACCACTTCAAGTTTGCTGGTTTGGACAATGGTGTTATTAGGCTGGTATCCTGAATGGCAAGCACGTGCAAGGCAGGAAGTTTTGCAAGTTTTTGGGAACCAAAATCCTAACTTCGAAGGATTAAGTCAACTTAAAACTGTATGTATTGTTCAAATTTCAAATGATCTTATCACATGAATTTTTGTATCTATCTCTCTCTTTACTGATATTAAAGGGGTGAATCATAACCATAGTGGGGTTTGGACTAGTGAGTTGGCTTACTGATGCTGCACTAGGTCAGAAGTGATTGAATGTTGTCAGGTGTACTCTCAAATTCGAGGTTTCTGGTTCGAACCTTGTAAAAAATAAGTTGACCTAGGTAGGAGATGAAGTTTGAATCCCCGCTAGGACCATCTGACTGGTGGAAATTCATCCAAGGAAATTAGGGGAGATCATTTCAATTGTTTAAAGAGAGAGATACATAATCACCCTTAACAATGTCACATGAAAATTTGACACGAGAAGATCATTTTTAATCACACAATTTCATTTTTGATGATTATTAATACTTAATCCTTTTGGTACTATCTGATAATTGTTTTTGTTTCTATAGGTTACCATGATTTTCTACGAGGTACTAAGGTTATTCCCACCTTTAATTTACTTCAACCGAGCTCTTCGAAAGGATTTGAAACTTGGAAACCTTTTCCTACCTGGAGGGACACAAATTTCCCTACCAATACTATTGATTCACCAAGATCATGATCTATGGGGTGATGATGCAAAGGAGTTCAAACCTGAAAGGTTTGCTGAAGGAATTGCGAAGGCAACAAAAGGACAAGTTTCTTATTTCCCTTTTGGATGGGGTCCTAGAATTTGTCTTGGACAAAACTTTGCCTTATTAGAAGCAAAGATAGCAGTATCATTGTTGCTGCAGAATTTCTCATTCGAACTTTCTCCAAATTATGTGCATGTTCCTACCACGGTGCTTACTTTGCAGCCAAAAAATGGGGCAAGCATCATTTTGCATAAACTGTAAGAGCACATCCAATGGAGTTACATAGTAGGTTAACTTTTTTAGGTGATCATTCTGGAAACATGTGTTTCTTTAAATTAAGACACTTTTGCTTTATTTAAGAAACCACAGGTATGTGTTTATGAATTTGGACAAATTTTGCCCCAATATTAAGGTTGGCTTGTTTATGAATTAATTTTGAGTTTGGTCTCCAGCTCTAGCCTAAAACTGATCATGCATTGTTGTCGTTAAAGGGTTCAGAATACTGAAGCTTTATATTGAAAAAAAAGAGGAAATTGTTGTGTTTTTCTTTTAATGTTTTTTTTTTCCTGGATGAGGTTGTCACTTTTTTTGATATTGCTGCTTGCTGGTTTCTGGTTGTTGCCCTTTTGGCGTTGTTGGATTATAGAAAAAGGATCTGAGCATACTATCTGATAGATTTTCTACTCCTGATGTCCATATTTTTGCCGAGTGTTGCTGATTTCGTATTCTGCTAGTGTTACTGTCTATAATATAACTGCTTTGTTCAAAACCTGTCTATAGTGTTGCACTGGTGTTATTGATGTTGTTGTAGTGATGTCTCTTTGTTATTGATGTTGTTTCAGTAGAAAATAAAATGTAGAGAGCTTTAGGTAAAATGAAAGTGTTAAAATAATTATAGCAGAATAAACAGTTACAAGGCAAAAGTTTATCCACACATTCCACTATATCAAACCATGTATAATCAAATAAAATGAAAAAAATGTGAAATGATTAACTCAGATGCAATGCCAGATAGCATCAAAGTAAATCGAAAAGGAAAATAACACTCATTTAACATAACAATAGAACTGTCTATGGTGCTTCTTATTATGTAACGGATGTAGAAACACATAATTACCTTAGTTCTTCTCCTACTGTACTATTTGATTCACTAACAATAAAAGCTATTATGCATTAATGAACTTTTGCTTCTATTTCAATTTCATTTTCATTTACATAATGATGAGTATGAAGTACGGACAAAAACACCAGACACGATATTGACACAGGAACTTCGACATTGGTAGTATTATAAAAAAAATGAATAATTAATTGCAATCGGATGTGTCAGAGTCATGTCGGTGTTCGACACCAACACGAGTCGGATACCAGACACTACTTCAATGTGCCAGACATCTAGTAGCATGAATTAAGTCTCGTGGGTCTGATAGAAGAGTATCAGATTGGGGAAGTGCAGCAGCTAGGTTGAAAACCCCTGGGTTGGTCATTACAGAGTAGCTACGATGCTTGTTATCCACATCAAGGGTTGTCTCCTTGCCAAAACCAACTCGTCCAACGATAGAAGGAAGTGGACTTTTCAGCACGGTATTTGTATCATAATCTGCAGTCAGTGGCTTAACCTCTCGATCATGACACAAATTAGAAGCATCAATAGCCGGGAAAGCTTCATTCAACGCTTCTGTTTTTGTCAAGTCGTCACTTGTGTATGGTGTCGCCGTGATCTGTTCCGTGGCTGAAACTAGAGTAGGGACATCATCATTGAGTGGTTCTGGAGCCTGAATCTCATCTTCAAATATGTCAATCATACACCTGTAAGCGGCTGAAATGGTTGAATCAGAGATTGCGTTCGAACCCCATTAGAAGAGGAACTCACTTGAAGGGCAATCAATTGCGCCTCAACACTATCCATGCATGCGACGTCATCTGAGCGTGAATGCATATACTCAGCATGGCGTGATTCTTCATCTTCCATGAATTTCTTAGTTGTTTCATGGATGCTTGGGATGGCTGCCTCCAACTCGTTCATTTAAGTATTGTCTGCCATGATAATGAATGAAAGTACCAATTAAATGATCAGAAATTAGCAAAGCAACATAATGAATCTCAAACAGTTTTCACTAGTACAAATGATGAGTACAAAGGAACAACTGATTGAGAAATACAATTGAGATATATCTTATTACAAGCCTTAGAAGAAGAAATCATTAAGAATGCAAAGGGAGGAAATAGAGACTTTTATCAAATTCATGCACACTCTCAATCATTTGCTTTTGCCTCTTATGGCATGTTGAAGAATATTTTCAGTTATCATTTTCAATCATCAACTCTTTGGTTTGTGGATCACATGTCATGTGTCCCTTAAAGTCATCAATTTTTGTTATTGTAAATTGTGAGTATTCTTTTGTGTTATTTGAGATCATAACATATAGCGGCTGATCTTGCAGCCATGCTTGCAGATTCTGAGGATTTTGTCAAGAAACAAAGTGGAATAAATATCTTATGATAAGCAGACTAACATATCAAGAATAGTGGAATAAATATCATCGTAATCAAAAAAATCAAAAAAGAAAAAAAATTGGAGACTAAACTATCAAAAATTGGTCAACACACAAAAGGGAAAACCAAGAAATAAAAATTTGGTAGTACTTTTTCATTCTTTAGGGATATGTAGCTTGTATCTATATTCAAATATTTTGTTAACCAAGAAAAAGGTAGGATTTCCTCGCCTTTTAACGGACATATATCATATGATTGCTGAAATGCATAATTCTAGATTATTCTCTGATATAGTATACCCAGGGGCGGAGCCAGGATTTAAACATCGAGGGGACCAAGTTTAAAAGGTAAAAATAAATTCTCAACCATGGGGGACCACTGTTCTACATTATACAATATTGACTATATCTTACATGAATATTACTAACATAAAAAAAAAATTGCAAAACGTGGGGGGCACCACGGCCACCCTTGGCCCCCATGGTCCCTCCGCCCCTAAGTATACCTATATGAGAATGAAATAGGGTCACTTCATAGAGTTCAATAACGTAACTATTAAATTCTCATGAAAAGGATACCGATAAAAACATTAACAAATTTGTCATTTCTATAATTCATTCAATGGCACCGATATTTCATGTGTAAGTTATGCACATTTGTTTCAATGAATAATTAGTTCAAAGTTTGCTTACCATTCTATTTGGGGATGAGCAAAATATTAACTTACTGAGTAATGGTTCAAATCGTGAGATACTATAATCTGAAACAATGAGAATTTCGGAATAATGGATTTTGATATATTTTAAAAATGATGGGTGACTGTTGGAGTATTTCCAAAGTATGTGTTTGAAAAGTTACATATAATTTATAGTATAGATAATTGAAATAATGAGAAGTATGTCAAAATCACATATTCTCTTTATATATGATAAAATATAGTATTTAATATACTATATATAAAGAGAATATGCGATTTTAGCATTACTATTTCATTATTTCAATTATATCTTTGAACAAAATTTTATATAATAATGCTATATTGTTGGGACATTTAAGATAAGAATTTTGACTTAAAAAAAAAGAATTAACTTATATTTGTTACACTGTTGATTGAAAAAGATAAACATGGTTTGTCATGTTTGTAATAACTTGTAATTCTCAAACATGAATCTCTATTCGTTTAATCAAACTAAAAATTTTCCATAAAAAACACCGTTTATAATTTACAAATGTTAGCAGAATAAAAAAACAAAATAAAAGAATGATTATATAATATCACAAGTTATACATTTTTTTATGAAAAGAACAAGTTATACATATTATTGATCATATAATATTACAAGTTGATGGATGGTCTAGTGGTTGTGCTAGTTTACCTCAGTTTGTAGGTTTGAATCTTGACTGCATGATTTTTATCGGATAAAATTCATTGAATTCCACTAAATTTACATGAGACTCACATAATTTAATGAGACCCATATGAATTTAGACTAAAATAAAAGAATGTGTGTATTAGAGAATATATTCCTAACAATCCTCTTTGCGAAAAGCAACATTTACGGGAAATTGAACCGTGATCCTAGAGAAGAAAAGACACCACTTTCCACTTAACCATGACAGTGGTTCGAAATAAATATGAACATTATTGCTATATAACTTTTCAGAACAATGCTAAAATTAATACTTTCTCCGTTCCTATATATAAGCACCCCTTTATTAGGGGCAACGAGTGCTTATATATAGGGAATGAGGGAGTAATTGTTTGTCTTCACTGAGTGACATGATTTTCTTTGTAAATATAGACAATCTTAGGAAAGTAAATACAGTGCGAAATTCATATGTTTATGCGTCAAAATTATGCTTAAAAACTAAAATATTGCCGACATTTTTTCTTTTCTCTAATGTATTAGTAATTGAAATTGAAGTAACTTTATTCTAAAAACTTTCATTGATACGCTTCATGTCAAGGACTCTTACTTGAACACAACACCTCCAAACATCAGCTTTATAACTCAACAACCAAGTACATCCTTGTTTGCACCTACAAATGACTCAATCGTTTAGAGAAATACAAAGAAAATATATATTAATGCTTCAAAACTCAATTTATAAAAAAAAACCAATTTATAAGTTTTTTTCAACGACAAAACAAAAAATTCATTAATAAGGCAACGTACACTCACCTATGAGATAAAGTACAACGGGTCCTCTTGTTACCCATCATCCACTTTATTAATATGTTTTATTTTCTTATTTTTATTGAATCAATAATGATTATGTCAACCACACAGTCAAGCTCAATAAATTAATGTGTTTCATTTAAACTCGAATAGTTTAGACTTAATTACATTTTTTACTCTCATATTTTCACTCACGAAATTCGATCCACCATTTGAAAATCATCCAGTTTTTATTTCTTTATCCAATATTTAGGCATAAAAAATACGGTGATGTGATATATTTTAAAATACGTCATACGCTCTAATGACACAGAATGATCAATACTCATGAAATCACCTCAGAATTTCTTAAAAGCTTCAATATAAATATAACATCACCATTTAGTTAAAAAAAAAAAACTGAAACATGGACCAAAACTGAATGATTTTAAAATACTAATTCTGTGAGAAAGTAACAATAAGAAAACCAAAACCATTTAGTTAAAAAAAAAAAAACTGAAACATGGACCAAAACTGAATGATTTTAAAATACTAATTCTGTGAGAAAGTAACAATAAGAAAACCAAAACTGTAATTAAGACAATAGTTTGAGAAACTTGAGAATAAATCTTACATACATAACTTTTTGTCCTCTTATCAGAACATATAATAATTACTCTATGTCTCAAATTAATTGATACAATTTAATCATGTGCACATATTAATTGATATTAGTATGAGATGAGAGTGAAGGAGTAAAATCTCATTTGACCGAGAATGAAAAGGATCTTCAAAATAGACATGACAGACATGAGCAAAGCTAATTATTACAGTATCTTGAACTTGATGACCCCCGTGGTGCACGCATTAGTCGTGGTGCACGCACAACCTTTAAATTATATCTTAAATAAAAAACAAACAAAAAAATTGACATAAACCTCCTTGATTTTGTGGTTAACTGCTTAGTGAAAACTGAGCTTTTGTGTTACAAAAATTCTACTCTATATTAATATATATTTTTTTTAAAAGTGGCAAAAAAAAAAACATTGTTTACCGTATAAATGCCATAAACGGTGCAAGTCTAATATTTGTATGTGTTTCAATATCAAAGCTGACTAAAATGGAGGTGTTTGTGTTTCCCACAACAACAACAATAATCACATTTGTTCTAACAGTTCTACTTGCTGTGATTCCATGGCATCTCTTCAACAATTTTTGGCTTAAGCCAAAGAGGTTTGAGAAACTTCTCAAAGCTCAAGGTCTTCAAGGTGAACCATATAAGCTTCCATTCTTTGTAGACAACTCAAAACAAAACTATATGTTGAAGTTGCAACAAGAAGATAAGTCTAAATCCATTGGTCTCTCCAAAGAAGTTGCACCATCTATCTTCTCACCTTTTTATCAAACTGTTCATAAATATGGTACGTACATCTTTCTATTCTGTTTTTTTTTTAACCAAAGTACACTTTAGGAGAAAATACATTGTTTGGAAATATACTTTCATAAACATATGTGAGTTTTTAGAAATGTGGGAGGTGAGGAAATTTTCTTCCTTAGGATGTACTCTGAATTTGGGCTGTGTTCTAACTCAATCCAAAAGCTAGTTTCATGTACAAGTATTACTTACCTATATATTAGTCGAACTCCAGATTACCAGAGTTGCATTTTCCCGAGAACAAGAGAGTTAAGAATAAAACAGGTTTAGGTGGTTTTGGTATGTAGAGAGAAGAAATGTAGATTTTATACTAAGGAGAAATGATCAGATGGAGGATAGTCAGATCACGAGAGACGGAGATAATATAAACTACACGCTTGTCGTATCACGAGAGTTTTTTTAAAACTAAATGCTTGTCGGATAACGAGAGTTTTCATTGAAGAGATTGCATGGTAAAAAATTACAACCATTACTCTGCTTTCAGGGATGTAGGCACAATTGGCCGAACTCCGTGATCAATTAATCATTGTATTCTTGTGCGTTTATTTATTTGTTCACTTTATAATCGGGTTTGCTGTTCTAACATAAAGGATATGCAGGAAAGAATTCCTTTTTATGGGAAGGTACAATACCAAGGGTTATCATCACAGACCCTGATCAAATTAAGGACGTCTTTAACAAGATCGAGGACTTCCCCAAACAAAAGTTAAGACCCATTGCCTTGTATTTGAGTGTTGGTATAGTACATCATGAGGGTGAGAAATGGGCTACACATCGAAAGATTGTCAATCCGGCATTTCACATAGAAAAATTGAAAGTAAGGTTTTTACTTAGCTAATTATTTCAATTTTGTAAATTAAATTTCTAACTTTTCTTCTTATATTATGATTTACTTCATACTATAGGGTATGCTGCCTGCATTTTCTCACAGTTGCAATGAAATGATAAGCAAATGGAAGGGATTATTGTCATCAGATGGAACATGTGAGGTTGATGTTTGGCCTTTCCTTCAGAATTTGACGTGTGATGTAATTTCTCGGACAGCATTTGGAAGCAGCTACGCAGAAGGAACAAAACTATTTCAACTTCTGAAGAAGCAGGGTGTTCTTTTGATGACAGAACTACAAACAAACACTCCATTATGGTACAAAATAATATATAAAGTTGTTAAATATGTTTCAAGTTTAATTGTACAGAACCAGAAGCTAGTTAGAAAGCTTCTATATGTTGTTACACACAATCCAAAGTACCTAATATAATGAACCATGTTGCACTTATTATACTATGATATTAATCAAGTGCCTTCCCTCACAATTAACAACACTGGATAAATGTATTTTCTAGGCCTTTACCAACAACTAACGAGAGGATTATGAAAGAAATTGAAAGAGATATCCGTGATTTACTTGAGGGAATCATTAGAAAACGTGAAAAAGAACTGAGGAACGGTGAAACCACCAATGACGATTTACTAGGCATACTTTTGCAATCGAATCATGCCGAATATCAAGAACATGGAAATAGTAAGAATATTGGAATGACCACTCAAGAAGTGATAGATGAATGCAAATTGTTTTACTTGGCAGGGCAAGAGACCACCTCAAGTTTGCTGGTTTGGACAATAGTGTTATTAGGCAGGTATCCTGAATGGCAAGAACGTGCAAGGCAGGAAGTTATGCAAGTTTTTGGGAACCAAAATCCAAACTTCGAAGGACTAAGTCAACTTAAAATTGTACGTATTGATTATTCTCATGTTTAAATTTCAAATGATCTTAGTACATGAAGTTTTGTATCCATCTCTCTCTTTACTGATATTAAAGGGGTGATTTCAAATTTGAGGTTTCTGGTTCAAACCTTGTAAAAAATAAGTCAACCTAGGTAGGAGATGAATTGGTATGAATCCCCACTAGGACCATCTATGCAGGAGGGAACTTGTGGAAATTAGTGGAGATCATGTCAATTGTCGAGAGAGAGATATATAATCACCCTTAACAATTTCACATGAAAATTTGACGTGAGAAGATTGTTTTTAATCACACAATTTCATTTTGATGATTATTACTACATAATCTTTTTTGGTACTATCTGATAATTATTTTTTTTGCTTCCATAGGTTACCATGATTCTGTACGAGGTACTAAGGTTATACCCACCTATAATTGGCTTAGTCCGAGCTCTTCGAAAAGATTTGAAACTTGGAAACCTTTTGTTACCTGGAGGAACACAAGTTTCGCTACCAGTACATTTGATTCATCAAGATCAAGATCTATGGGGTGATGATGCAAAGGAGTTCAATCCTGAACGGTTTTCTGAAGGAATTGCGAAGGCAACAAAAGGCCAAGTTTCGTATATCCCTTTTGGATGGGGTCCTAGAATTTGTCTTGGACAAAACTTTGCCTTATTAGAATCAAAGATAGCATTATCATTGTTGCTGAAGAATTTCTCATTTGAACTTTCTCCTAATTATGTGCATGTTCCTATGACGGTGCTTACTTTGCAGCCAAAACATGGGGCAAGCATCGTTTTGCATAAACTTTAAGAGCATGTCCAATGGAGTTACTTAGTAGCTTAACTTTTGTAAAATAAGACACTATTGCTTCATGTAGGAAACCACATTGATGAGTTTATCCATTTAGATAAATTTGTTCCAATATTAAGGTTTTCTACTCCTAATATCTATATTTTTGTTGAGTGTTGCTGATTTTGTTTTCTGCTTGCGTTACATGTCTATATTGCTGCTTTGTTCAAAACCTGTCTACATTTGCTGCTGGTTATCATGTGTTGAACTGGTGTTATTGATGTTTATTCTGATGGAACAAAATGAATGAATTATTCTCATTAAGTGTAATCAAAGTAGGAGTACAACTTATATAAAAGAAGCAAAAGACTCGAGAAGCTAAGCTACACCAATTGTATGCTAACATAAACTCGAATACAGTTAGTTAGAAGTAACTAACTATATAACTTGTGGAACAAGTTATCTCTAGTAAGGCTTATTATCACTAATCTCTTCATTATGCAATAATATTGATTTCATTTTGATGCCGATGTTGCTGGAGTGATGTCCCTTTGTTTTGGAGCTGATATTTTTTTAAGCAGAAGATTTTTTTTTTAATTGGTGTAATCAAGAAAAGAAGATTTATGAGGATGTCCAATAAAATTATTTTTTAGAGAACTTTAGATAGAATGAAAGTGTTATAATTATAGCAGAATAACAGTTAGAAGGCAAAGTACTTAGGAGGCATACAAAGTACACAGAAGTCAGGAGGCATTGAAAAATACCTGTCAATGTAATAACCAACTTTGGATTGATTCTTTTGGTTAAACATATGAAGAGTTATAAAGATTGGAAAATCGCATTGTCAAAATTTAAATTATGAGCAGAAAAGAAAGATGGAAAGAATGAGAAATGAATTTGATGAGATGCAATTGAGTTCACAAAGAAACTAGGAGTCTGAATATTATGAATTGGACAAAGAAGAGATCAAATATGAACCTTTTTTTAGGCTTTTCTTTCTCAACTTTTTCGTTTGTGACTGCATCTCCTCTTCCTTCCTATAAATATGCCACATAAAAACCATAACCAATTTTTTTAAAGTTCTTGCATAATGAAAATATAATAACATGATTCAAGCAACCAAAACAGAACATGTAAAACATGTAATTGAAGGGGAAGATAATTTTGTTAGGTATTTGTATTGGCTGAATTGTTGCTAAAACAAATATCCATGTTTGTGTTGTTGGAACCAATGTTCCAACATGACTCAAGCATGTATGTAAGATGTTGGATACGATGTTCCAACATCCTGGCACGGTTCAGTGTGCCATGTATCTTGCTTGTTTGTACGCACACCTTATCTTTAAAAGGAAACAATATTTCCTTATCTTGTTGACCAAGCAACGCGCATATCTTTACAGAATCAGCTGTGGAATATTCCTAAAGTTGTGATTATATTTTAGAAAATATTTGTTATTGTTTTGGACGATCCTAAAGATGTTCCGACATTTTAGGACTTTCCTTATTTGTCTGTGATTCTTGTTTTGCAGATCAGCTGGACGATCTGTTTTGTTCTGAAGTCCAACTAAAGTATTTGACCCGAGCTGCTTTAGTATATAAGGGAGACTTCAAGACCTAATGAACTATTCAAGCCGTCATTCTAAAAAGTTTAGATTTTTAGGGTTTTGAGTCTACATGTGTTCTATCCTTGTATCATGTTGATGCAAGTCTAGTACCTTTATTGTGAGCCTTTCTTGTGTCGTTTGTGATACATGTTAAGGATTGTGTGTTGAGTTGTAAACTCATGTGTACTACACCAAAGTTGTGAAGTATGGCGTTAGTTGTTTTGTTTGAAGGTAAATTCATCTTTGTGTTTGTTGTTTGAGGTCTGATAGGTCACAGGGGCTGTGACTGACCATAGGATAGTGAGATTGGATCTCAGATCTAGGAGTTTCTAGGTTGAAATCTAAACGGGTAGGTCCTAGGTCTTTAGTGTAAACGAGGAATTTACTGAGAGCTATAAAATAAGGACTACACTAGTGGATTTCCTTTATGGCTTGGTTGCCCCTAGAGTAGGTGTGTTTGTCACCGAACTGGGTCAACAAATTCACTGTGTTCTTTACTTTCTTGTCATTTACTTTCTTGTTTTTATTTTTGTTTGATTTGCGATGTTGAAACATTGAATGGAACATTATAAACGTTGAAACATCACACGTAACATATTAAAACAAGTACGCAAGAATTTCAAATTTTATCCCTTTGCTTTAAACTGTGATGTCCTATTCCTCGTGAGCTTAGCTCAGTTGGTTGGGACAATGCATAAAATATGCAAGGTCCAGGGTTCAAACCCTAGCCACTACAAAAAAAAAACTGTGATGTCCTAAAAACTTTCTACATGAGAGGATTTATCAACAAACATATTAATGGTTCAGACCTCCCTCCTTCCTTATTTCAAAGCAACCCTTCATTGGTTATTTTATTTATAGAAGAAAAAAGTGATGTTAAAGTTGGATCGATCAGTCTGATACAGGGCCGTCCCTATAAAATTGGAGGCTCGACTCTCAAATAAAAATAGGTCCATGATATAGATTAGTAGTAAAATGTCTAGGAGATTTATCTCTAGAAACCTTCACAAGTAAAATTTCTTTTAGACCTTTTTAGCTAATAACTCGATCATTTTAGACTTGCCAGAATCCCAGTTTCTTGGATCAAATACATCTACACCAATGTGAGCTCATTAACATTATCAACATTTTCATTATCATCTAACAGGACAGGATTCAACCAAGTTAAATTAGCATGTGACATTTCAAACTAACAGATTCAACCAAGTTAAATTAGCATATAACCACTTATTCAATTGAATGGCAAGGATTAAAAACATATCATGTGTATTCTCATCCACCCTATAAGGCTATAACCATCTCGTTGACTCAATTTTCCCAATTCATTCGTTAAAACCATTCCTTTTTATTATTCTTAAATTAAATTAAATTGCATCATCATTTTCCAGCAACAATAGATTGAATTGTAAAAAAAAAATAAGAATAAGAAAAGTAACAATAAATTGAAGTGGCTCTATCATGTTTTGTTTTTGTGAAATTTCATAATTTTGCTCATATCAACAGAATAGTAATAAAATTAGGAAAGAAGAATAAGTAATTAGCAAAGAGCAATTTTCAAACCAACCTTCAATTTCGTTTCTCTTTCTCCCTTTTTGGTGTTCAATAAAAAATCAAAGAAAGGAGAACTAGAGGATATATGGAGGTTTGATTGGTGATGGTGACGGGTGTGTGTGACGGTGCACGGCTGAGAGATGGAGGTTGGGCGGGGACACGAGGTTGGGGAGAACTGAGAAGAAGAGGGTTGAAAGAAAGAAACACGACTGTAAGGAGTGAGGTTAGGGAAAGTGTTTTTTTCTTTCTTTAAGTTGGATGGGTATTGGACTACAATTTTTTTGAGGCCCATGAATTTGGGAGACCCAGCTCGGTTGAGCTGTTTGCACTTCCCCAAGGACGGCCCTGGTCTGATGACATCACTAATGTTGCAAGAATATTAATCAAGAGATCAAATACAACATGATCGACCATCTTCAGAACAGAGCTTTGTCATTAGAGTACAATCCTTAGTACAAAATATGTTCTTACTTCGTTTAGAACATAGTGTATTAGAGTCAGAATGTTGACTTTAGAGTCAAAATTTAATTTTATGGTCTTGCATACTTGAACAAACGTTAGAGTATTCAATTATTTTTCTATACATTGTTATCATCAAAACCAAAGATCTACTGAATGGTATCCAGTTGAGTCTTCATTTTAGCTTGAGTCTCTGATTGTCTAAAAACTATCCTCTCAGAGCTTCTTTATTAGGAGATTGTCTAAAAACTATTTTTTATTTTGAATTATGCTAACAAATACTTTTAGGACACTAGTTAAGAAGTAAAAAAATATAAATAGATAATA
>Ga0315915_1004929_pt1 | contig 16708 bp, 11 predicted proteins | sample MpolbnodulesMG_FD_207738 | JGI IMG/M metagenome (GOLD analysis project Ga0315915, IMG submission 207738) | Medicago polymorpha root nodule microbial communities from Los Angeles, California, United States - branched nodules | ecosystem: Host-associated > Plants > Roots > Nodule | place: USA...
CAATTTTAAATAAATTAGATACGTTATGGTTATAGATATTTATATATTCGATCTTTAAAATTATAAATAACGAAACGAGCAAATATAATTTTATATTTTATTTATATGTGTTAATTCATTGAATTTTCACTTTTATTTTTTACTTTGATGATCAACTAAGTAAAGAATTATTTGAAAAATATATATAATTTATAAGATTATTTTTGTTATGCGGGCTAACGGGCTAGCCCTAACGGGTACCAGGCTTTTTAGGGCCGGGCTAAAAAGTCCTATTAAAATTCAGGCTCAATATTTAAGGCTCAAGCCCTACAATTAATCGGGTTAAACGGGCCGACCCTGCCCGTTTAGACAGCTATAGGTAATATGGCTATCCTTGTTAACAGAAGCCCTATGGAGGAGATAAGCATTCAGAGGGGCCTCAAGTAAGGAGATCCATTGGCACCCTTCTTGTTCCTTTTCACAGCCGAATGCTTTAATGGTGTGATGACAAATGCGGTGGATCGGAATCTAAGGCTTTGAAATTAGTAATGGTGGAAGGGTGATCTCACACCTTCAATATGTTGACGATACTTTTTGTATTGGTAAAGCAACGGTTGAAAATCTATGGACTTTGAAGGCTTTGATTAGAGGTTTCGAAACGGCGTCCGGCTTAAAAGTTAAGTTATTGCTCTTTACCCAATTCATTTTTCTCGCGCCCAACTGATTTTCCAAATATACCTCTACGTGAGTTAAGTCACGCTGCGTGACTTAACTCACGCACCTTATAACTCTGTGTCACTTAAGTCACGCTCCACTGGCCGGTGCGCGAGTTAACTCACGCAGGTTGGCCGGTTGGTCAGAGCTCAAGAACACACGTTTTTTGGACTTTGGTCAGCTTTTCAACCTTCAATCTACACTTTTTTTTTTTTACAATTTTTACACGTTTTTTTGACTACATTTATGGTAGTTATAACCTATGTTACCATTCCCGCCTATAAATACCCCTCAAAACTTCCCCATTTTCTCACACCATCTCACTTTCTCTCCTCCTCACTCTCTCCCCCTATTTCTCTTCTTCTTTTTTCTTCAATAGTCTCTAGTCTCTTTTTACCCCTTTAAGGTATAAAGTAGTCAGTCTTGAGGTAAAAAGTGACTAGTCGACTTGGAGAAAAAGAGATCAACTCTTGAGGTTTTGCTTCTTTTTACCCCCAAAAACTTTTTACGTGGGTAAAAAGAATTTTCTTGGGGTATAAAAAGAACCAGATTTAGATTTAACTCAAGGGTTGATGATGTCTTTTCCCCAAGAAGACTGTTCACTATTTACCCCAAGGATGATCACTTTTTACCCCAAAAGGGTAAAAAAAAAAAGTAGATTTAGTGAATTCGAATAAAATGTATCAATTATTGTATAAATTATATTAATAAAATGAGATCTTATATGTATTAATTTTGTTAATTTCTTTTTATTTATATTTGCATTTATTTTATGATTTTGTATTTAATGAATAAATTCGAATAAATATTAATTTTGTTCCTTTCTTTTTATTTATATTTTCATTTATTTTATGATTTTGTATTGAATAAATAAATTAGAATAAAGTAAAAAAATAAATTAGAATAACGTAAATAAATTAGTTTGAATAAAGTAAATAAATAAATTCGAATAAAGACTAATTAAACCTAAATAAAGACTAAGTAAATCTAATGTAAATTTGAATAAAAATTGCGTATTCGAATAAAGACTAATTAAATCTAACGCGAATTCGAATAAAAATTGTGTATTCGAATAAAGACTAATTAAACTTAACGTGAATTCGAATAAAAATTGCGTATTCGAATAAAGACTAATTAAATCTAACGTGTATTCGAATAAAAATTGTCTAATGAAAAAATAAATTCAAAAAGTGAATAAATAAATTTGAATAAAAACTAATTAAATTTAACGTTACATTACATTCTTCCTAAATATGTGGTATCATTACATTATATTAGGTAGGGAATGCATCTTCCAACTACAACAATTGTCTTACCTCTGAATTTGGGGTAAATTCAAACTTACTAAACAACAGCTCTCAAGCATTCACCCGAAAGTTTTATTGTTCCATTCAAAAGATTAAATTCTTGTTAGTTTGGTTTAGATGATGATATTCAAGTGTCAAAATAATGAGGTGCATTCCTTGACACTTCAATACATTTATCTAAACCAAACTAACAAGAATTTAATCTTTTGAAAGGAACAATAGAACTTTCGGGTGAATGCTTGGGAACTGTCGTTTAGCAAGTTTGAAATTCCCCAAATTCAGAGGTAAGACAATTGTTGTAGTTGGAATGTGCATTCCATACCTAATCACGATCTTCTGACAGAATCAAACTGTTGAGAATATCTTCAGTTGGTCTCAGCAAAGTTACACGCATATCGATCCACGAGAACATGTTGTGCTCCCAAAACATGGTCCTCACGTCATCGTCGTTTGTTAATTTCACCCAATTGAATGATATTCTCCCATCGTCGAGTGTTGGACGTTTATACCAAACGTATTCCACCCTCCTTGTGTCTCTTGGGTTGACTCCTTGGCTGAATTCATTAAGTCGATCCTTGAGACCTCTTAACGCGACACCAAGGTACCGAACCTTCAACCTCCAAGGTTCTCCACCGTTGAATTGTGCTTGAACGTCGAACATATCAATCATTGCTTCAAATCTACAAAATAAGAAATTAAAAACAATCAATGAAAAACTCATTCAAACATTTAAGTAAACACTTGAAGTGCAAATTATACATAAATTTCCTAAAACTCATAACTACAACATTAACATGCAAAGATCTAAACAATTAAACAATGAGTCATGTTAACTTGTGCCCTTAGGGCACAAGTTAAGGAGCTTAAAATAGAAATTAAAAATAAATTTTATATTGAAAGTATAACTTTTGTAATTTTTAAGACATTGAATCCACAAATTCCAAGAAAAACCTTCTACATTTGTCTTCTTAACTTATGCCCCAAGGACACAAGTTAACATTTTCCTTAAACAATATAAGTCATTTACATGCAACATTGTATCATTTCTTGCAAAAAAAAAAATCAAAATTTAAACAAACCCTGAATCTAAAAATATTCTATAAAACTAAAAACTACAACATAAACATGCAAACATCTAAATATTTAAACAACACAAGTCATTTTTATGTAAACATTTTATGATTTCTTGCCAAAAAACCAAAATTTAAACAAACCCTAAATTTAAAAAAAAATTATAATTTAAGAGAAAAAATCTAACATATAAACATAAAAGGTTAATGGTGTTTGATTATGAAAACTTACTTGTTATTGGAGTATTGTTTGATTTGAATTTGAAGGAATTTTGGATTTGGGTGATTTGAGAGATTTTTTTGAGATTTTAGATGAGAAATGAGAAAATGAGGTTCTGCATGTCTTTTAAACAGCACGCAGCGTGAGTTAAGTCATGTTGTGTGACTTAAGTTTGCGCAGATTTTAACACCTGCGTTAGTTAAGTAAGCAGGGGTATTTTCGGTATTTCAGTTGGACGTGAGCAAAATGTGTTGGGTAAAGAGCAGTACTCTAAAAGTTAATTTTTTCAAAAGTTGTTTGATTGAAGCAGGGCCGGTCCATAACCTGTCGAGGCTGGGCTATGCCACTGGGCCTCATTTATTTTGAGTCCCAATTTTTTTTTACATGTAAGGCAATTAATTAATAAATATATACCACTAAAGTTGAAGAAATTAACAAGTTGAGAGCACTGCTCTGATGGCGTGGCCTCATGTGTTTTTGTGAGATGTCATGGGTTCAAGTCCCTAAATTGTAGTCTTTTGTTTAATGATTTACCATTATAATTCCCCTTTTTTTGGGGGCCCAAAATCAATTTTTTTTTGTCAGTTCATGAAAGATTAAAATCGGGCCTACAAATTGTTTAAGATGGCCCTGGATTGAAGTCAACGTGCCATCGACCTTTTTGGATATGGCGTCTAATTTTTTGAATTGTAAGGTGGGCACAATTCCTTTTATTAATTTGGGTCTTCCGGTAGGAGCAAATCCAAGGAATCTTTCGACTTGGGAACCATTGTTGGAGCAACTTACAAGGAGGTTGAATGCTAAGGGGAAAAAATATGTGAGTCTTAGAGGGGGGTTGTGCTTCTGAATTCGGTGCCTATTTTTTATATGTCGTTTTTTAAAATGTCGGGAAAGGTGTTGAAGAGAATTATTAAGATTCAACGTGATTTCCTTTAGGGAGGTGTTAGGGGAGGGCGCAAAATTTGGTGGTTAAGTTGGAGGAAAGTTTATCGTCCAAAAAGCGAGGGGGGGATTAGGAGTGAAAGATATGATGGTGATGAATTTGACTCAGTTATCTAAATGGAGGTGGAGGTTCATCCAACATGACAACCCGTTGTGAAAAATGGTCCTCAAAGAGAAATATGGAGAAAGTGTTGGTTCGGTGGAAGTGGGGGGTGTAAGTTGGCTTGGTTTGCTTCGAGGTGGTGGAAAGATTTGTTGTCTTTAGAAGCAGCGGTGGGGTCAAATTGGTTCAATGGAAAGGTGGAAAGGAATGTTGGAAATGGATAATCATACCTGACATTGGAAGGATACTTGGGTAGGAAATGCACCTTTTGATATAGTATTTTCGCAACTTTTTTCAATTTCAAGTCAAAAGGAGGTGAAGGTGGGTGAGCTTTGGGACAATGGAGATGGAGGGGGAACTTGGAGGCTACTTTGGAGGAGATCACCTTTTGCGTGATAGGTGGAACAAATTGACAATCTTTTAGCAAATATCGGCGAATTTAGTGGGGATGAGATGGAGAATTCGTGGAGTTGGAGACCAAGGGAAAATGGTGATTTTTCGGTTAGCTCCGCTTATAAGGTGATTAAAAAGTTTGGTTGTTTTAGATGGTAATTTGAATAGTTTAGAAAAAAAATATGTTTAATCTCATTTGGGGGAGTTGAGCTCCCTCAAAAGTAGTGGCTTTCTCTTGGACACTCCTTTTCTACCGTATTCCAACATGTTCGAACCTTGCAATACGTAATGTGTTGGAGCGGACCTCTAATCTCAATTGTGATTTGGGTGAAGAAACATCTATCCATCTTGTTCTTCATTGTAACGTGGTGGACAAGGTGTGGCAAAAGGTGTTGAGGTCGTTGCACTTTAATATTATTACTCCACCGACTTTATTTGTGCACTTGGCATGTTGGTCGGAGGAGGCCAGTCATAGGAAAATCTGTAAAGGTGTGTGACTTATTTGGCATGCCTCGTTGTGGGTGATTTGGAGGGAAAGAAATGAGAAAATCCACAAAAATAGGGTGCGGACGATTGATGAAATTGTGAAAGAGATAAAGGTGCTATCATGACATTGGAGTTTAAGTAGATTGAAAATAGCTCCTTTTCTCTTTTGAGTGGAGTTGGAACCCAAAAAATTGCTTAAGGAGAGGAAAACGGAGTTGATTTTGTCTCTTTCTCCCTCATAAGTTTAACTCAGTTAGTATGGACAATACATAATATATGCAAGGTCCGGTTTCAAACCTCGCCCACTAAAAAAAAAAATCAGTACAAACAAGGATGCATAAAAAGAACATGGATTATACCTTGAATTGTATTTCTATCATTAATACTTTTTTTTTTGGTCTATTAGCCTAGTGGCCAGAGCTCACACAATTAAATGTGGAGAAGTGAGGTGTCCGGGGTTCAAACCCCGGCCCCTGCATAAATTATGCAATGTCCCTACCAATTAAGTTAAGTTCACGGGAACTCATTAATATTATTTATTAATAAATGCATATTTTTTTGTATAGGCAATAGGAAAATAGAATAATATAAAACAAGGAAATACAAACATCAGGGGACGTAAATACTTCGACTCATAAAATCCACAAAAAAGTGTAGTCAACCCTAATGGGTTATAAAGACATTCAAAGCTCCGTAAGTGGATATAAATCTAGTCTACGCTAATAAATAAACATCCATCACATGCACAATCTAACGAATCCGTGTACAAATTTAAAACCAAATTGCAAAAATCGATGATGTTTGAACATTTTCTAGCACCGGCCTAAGTTTTAAAGTCAAGAATGACCTGACTGCCAACACAAAAACAGAATCATGTACCGCAACCCCTACCAAAAGCAGCACCAAGCAAAAGGCACTTTCGAGCCTTTGAACAACTCAATCAGGCTGCCAACACAAAAGTGAATCCATACACCACCATTTACCATAAACTCATGGCCATTTTTGACCGAAAAGTCCCAATAAGGATGCCATGGCTCATTATTATTATTAGAGTGTGTCAAGATATGTGTTAGGAAATGTGTCCTTAACATTCCTCTCCGACGATTTTCATACTACAATACTGATGGCAGCATGCAGTCGAGATTGGAATCATTTAGCTTGGTAAAAAAAATACAATAAACAAAGGAAACGATATTCTAAACAAATTTGTTTTTTTTCTTCTTTCAATTAAGAGCACCTTCGGTGCAAAATAGTTTTGCATCGGTATCAAAATTTATTATTTGTTTCTTAAGCAAAATTGAAAATGAAGAGTTACAATTGTGTCTTGATAATATCCCAACTTTGTTGGATCTCCATCGAACCAACAATCAACTTCATCCCCTAAACAAATTACAACAAAATGATGATTTTGCCTTGCAATCAATTTTGATAAAAGTAATTTAAAAATAACCTGAAAATATTATATTTTTATGGGACACCAATATAAAACTAGTTTATATCAATGGTGCCTGTCCCTTTTCTCTTATATATAGACATAGTTATAATTTCTAAATTAGTTTCTTTGAATATTTAAAAATAGGAATGGTCAACATTTTTTATATGGAATTTTGTCCAAAAAAAACATTTTTTAAATGGAATGGTCAACATATTTATCTTTATATAGGATAATTGTTTAACAATTAAGTATTTATTAAAATTGTTGGCACTCAAAGTTGTGATGGTCAACAAAGTTGGGACTATTTAATGTGTCCTGATCAGGTGAAAGTGCAAAACCAGGTCCTGCTATAGACTTTGGCAATGGTATCTTGTTGCAATTTTGCACCAGCTCCAGAAGCATCTCACGACGGGGCGGGGTGGTTACGAGAAGTTGAAGTTAACCTAGGATTGAATCGCAAGCTTAACATCATCAATATCAATTGCAGACTTGGTAGCATGTTCTGAATACACTTGGGCATCTGTTAACATATCAACAACATATCGATACCATAGCTCGAGAAACTTGTGTATAACACAAGGTTCATATTCTATGGGTGTGGAAGAATATGGATCTTGTGTCATACACAAGTTTCTCTAGCTATGGTATCAATGTGTTGGAAGAAATTGAGGATGAAGAAGCTACCATTTTTTATCTCAAGTAAAGAAGACAGCCGTACCTAAATGCCAAAAGACTTGATTTCTAGTACCTTAATTAACCATGAAAGTAATAATGGTATTCAAATCCTATTTTGCGTCTCACTTCTTGTTCTTGATGTAATAATGTGTTTTTTTTTTTTTTGAATACACCCCTTGTATTTTTTTTTAGTTTTGTCTTAAATACTCCTTATCTAATAAAATTTGTTGTTAAAAAAATTAGTCTAAGCTCATGTGCAATGGTTGTACTAAAGGTGTTGCAACAAAAGAAGAATTTTATGATACATAGATCACCATGCGATGAACATGGATAGGTATCCAAATAAGCTTAATAACCCTAAACATTGAACCATAAATACTATTTATTTTATTATTATTATTATTATTATTATTATTATTATTATTATTATTATTATTATTATTATTATTATCATCATCATCATCATCATCTAGTGACTAGAAATTCACCTTTAAATTGAATAAGTGGGTGTTCAGAGCTCGAACACCAACCCCCTGCATATAATATGCAATGTCCCGTACCAACTAAATTAAACTTATTATGACCTATTTATTTGATTTTTATTGCGAAGTGATTAAACATTCCGAATTGACAAAATATATCCATATTATTTCTCTTCTCCATAATACTCCACACACAAAAAAAAATTATTAATTTAAAAAGTTGTAAAAAAGTTTTAAAGAACACAACTAAAACCCTCATGGTTTTCTTGTTTTCTTCATCATGTTCAATATTCTTAGTACAGTTGGATTTATTTCGTAGAAAATTATTTCTCAATTTGTTAATGAGGATTTTATATGTGACCTGTAACTCCATAATAATGCCTTTTTACTTGCAATATTTTAATTAAAAAAGTACTAGTGAGGGTGAGGCCTATGTTACACTTTCACGTGTTCGCGGTGCGGTTTGGTTCGGTTTTGAGGTTAAAAGTCATTTGAACCACAAGATAAAAAAGTATGCGGTTTGGTCTGGTTTGGTTGACTTTTAAAATAAAATCCGAACCAAACCAAACCAAACAAATGCAGTTTGGATTGGATCGATTGGTGCGGTTTTTTTTAGACAGTAATATTTTTTGTTTCAAACATTAAAATCAAATTAAAAAGGTAAAATACAACATATTTTCGGTAATGTTTTAAATTTCATCCAACAATCACTACTAAAAAAACAAAAATTAGTGAGGGATATTTAGTGAGGGAAAACGTGAAATCCCTCTCTAATTCTGTCACTAAATTTTGCGACCAAGGAATTTGTGAGGAATTTCATATTTTCCGTCACTAATTTCCCTCGCTAATTTTTCTTTTTCTAGTAGTGAATGTTCTCAACTACGTAGACCAAATTAAAACATGGACAAAAAGTAATCCAACTTTGTAAGAAATACAAAAGACTAAAATTTGTATCATTCTTTAAGAGTTCAAGTAGACATAAATACATTTTTGAAAGAAAAAGCAAAGAAGAAACTTAACTAGAGAAAAAAATATGTCATTTTCTTAAAGTTTCTATGAATATTGGTCTAGGTGATATATATATACATATATATAATTAGTGTTTTTTTTTATATTGCGGTTTGGTTTTGTTTGGTTCGGTTGGGAAAATCAATACCGCAAACCAAACCAAACCATGCGGTTGAGTAAAAAAATGATCCCAATACATCCGAACTAAATGTGGTTTTTTGTGGTTTCGGTTTGGATTGGTTCGGTTTTGAACACCTCTAGTTACACTCTCTTGATTAGGATGTAATTTGCCCCCTCTTGATATCAACCAATCAAAATGTATTATACATAGGTATCATTAAATGTCAAATAAATGAGTCAGTTTTTTTCTATAAAAAAAATTCAATTTTATAGAAAAATGATGGAATAAACGTAATACTTACTTATTACAATTAAATTGAAGATTTTTTTTTAAAAAAAAATGAAGGAATAAAAATAATAATTTTCTTTCACTAAAATACTAAAATACTTATAGAAAATTCAAACAATCTCTTATTTCAATTGTAAGAGATTATTTTGATGTTATTTTTTTTATAACAAAAGAGGAACAAAAGCTCAACAGAAAGAAAGAAAAAAAAAACAATTGCACAACGATATGAACATTCCTAAACATGCAGCTCTAGATATATATCACCAAAAAGAAGACTCTGAAGTTGCCTAAAAGGAGGCTTGAGAAGATGATCACCAAAAGAACGTAGAGAGTAGTTATAATTACCAAGTTAATTGTCGCACTTCTTTCTTTCTCACCAAGTGTAAGAGTTGAGACAACTGAACTTTCCAATTTTAATCTAGCAACTGTCTAATACGACACTAGAGGTGTTAATAGTGCAGTTTGGTTCAGTTTAGAGGTTAAAAGTCATCCAAACTATAAGATTAAAAAGCATGCGATATGTTTTGGTTCGGTTTACTTTTAAAATGAAAGTCGAACCAAACCAAACCAAACCAATGCGGCTTAGGTGGTTTAGTTGTTGCAGTTTTTCGCGAGACAATACAATTGTTTGTTTCCAACATTTTTTTTAACAAGCCAAAATAGAATACATATTAACACCAACGGATAGCCCTTGAAAACATAAGGTGTGCCAACAAGGACCTCAAAAATTTACAAGCAGTTCATATGAAACCAAAAAATTAGCCGATACTCAGACAAACAAAAGGGCTCGACCACCACATATGGAAGCTTAAACCAAAAGTCTCATTATATACCTTTAACCACCAAAAAGAATGTAATTTCACTTACAAGTAGTGCTTTCCATGTTTTTAAATAATTTGTTGTTGTGTTTGGTCCAGTTAACCCAAACACAACAAAGTCAAAAAGTTGCATAAAGGAGCGCTAAGGCTGAGAACCATATGAAGAATGCATAAATTGAACAAAATGGTCACTTAAGTGATCCGGGTCAGCACATTCAACACTAATCCATAATCTAACAAGACCCCAAAGGGAAGCAAAATAGGGACAAGATAGGAACACATGATGAGCCGACTTTGTGGCTTCACACCTTGTCACACAAAAACGCGAGTCATGAGGAATAATTCCTGGCATCACCGAATTTTCCTTCGTTGGCAACCTATTCCGCAAGAGCCTCCATGCCAAAATAGAAACTTTAAGTGGAACCTGTTTGTGCCAAATTAAATCTAAAATAGCATTCAAACATTGAGCCTCCCGACTAGTCAACAAGGTATACACACCCTTTACTGAATAACCACCATTAGGATCAAGTCTACACTGCCACCTATCTATAACATTAGACTGCAAAGAAATATCATGTAATAAAGTCCTGCACTCCCCTTACAGATCCTCCTCCCACGCCAACAAACAGTGACGCCACTGCCACACCACACCCCCTCATCCCACCCTAAACCGCGCATTTCCACAACCGTACTCAACTAATTATTAGCCAAGTCAAATAGTCGCTGAAACCGCAAACACAAAGGAACTCCTCCTAACCACGGGTATGTCCAAAAAAAAAGTGTCAACCCCATTCCTAACCATTGTCTCGATACATTGCTTAAACCACCCTCCTCCATCAACACCTACTCCATCACGAATCTTCGCTACCTCTCGCCACCACAAAGTTAAATTCAAGGTAAAAGTTAAAAACAACATATTTTCAACAATGTTTAAAATTTGATCTAACATTACAATTTCATTTTCATCCAACAATGTTACCATCAACCTAGACCAAATTAAAAACATGACCAAAAAACAATTCTATTTAGTAAGAAATGCAAAAGACTAAAATCTTATCATTGTCTAAAAATTCTCATTGAGTTTCAATGATTCAAGATATATCTAACATAAACATATATGCAAAAGTGAAAGCAAAATTAATTCAAAGCATGTAAATACATTCTTAAAATCAAAAGCATAGAATAATTTTTAACCAAAGAAAGAATATGTCTTAGTTAAAAAAAATAAAGACAAAAAACATGTCTAACTATCAAATTGCTCATTGAATTTCTATGAGTAGTAGGTTGGATGACATAAGTTTAATTAATGTTTCACTTATGTTGTAGTTTGGTTCATTTTGGTTTGGGTCCTAAAATAAGAACCGTAAATTAAACCAAACCATACGGTAAAGTCAAAAAATGATCTATTCATCCGAATCAAATGCGATTTTTGCAGTTTTTGATTTGGGTTGTTTCAATTTATCGCTTTTCTATTGAGTTGATTCGATTTTGAGCACCCTTACAAGACACACAAAAGCAAGTATGATTCCGTTAAGGTTAATGTTATTTGTCACAATATTAATCAAGAGCGGTCTAATCCAAGAGAATTATTTTTATGTTATTCATAAGAAATAAGGTAAGTATTTTATTAATTCATTGCCTTTGGTTTTTTTTTCCCCCTACTTTTTCTTCTTGTAGTCAAGACTCGTAGACTGTATTAAATTACTACAATACAATTAAAAAATAATTAATATTAAATTAAAACTTGAAAAATGATATTTATTTAAAGATAAATATTTTGAAATCAGATTTCTTGCAGAAAACCTACAGTGACGCAATTAACACATTAAAATTTGTTGAATTAGGGATGGACCAAACTTTAATACAACTTTTAATTTTTTTCAAAACTATTTTTTTAAAAACCGTGTATTTAGTCTAAAAACTGACGAAATTAGGAGATCAATTCCACTGTTAAATAACGGGTCCCCATTCAAAAACAAAACAAAATTTTGTATGGATTAGCTCGCAGAAATTGAAACTTAAAGGATTCAAACTTAAGACCTTACAAGAAACACACTCTAAAGTTTCAAGTCTACATTTCAACCTAAAAATTAAATTATTTAACTTAAAACTTAACATTTAATCTAACTTGGATGACTCGTATCGATTCCTAAACCTTATTTGATGTTCCCCAACTTGTCACTGGTATCAGTGGTCCATTGATGGACTTATAAAGACAGTCTAACACTCAACTTAATTAGATGTCAAGAAGCTTAGACATTTTTCTCATAATAAGACAATGCACCTTTTTTTACATTGAATTTCTCTTTCATAGGTAGTTTACTACGCCACATAAATACATTGATCAAATAGTTACACGCTTTACGCAACCATTTGATCTTATTTGAAGGACTCATATCAATTCTACCACCTTATTCGTTATTTCCTAACTCGTCGCTGGTATTGATGGTTCGTAGTTGGGCTTCTGCTTCTTATTAGGCTTCAACTTTAGAATTGAGTCTTGCTCTAAAAAAAAAAAATTTAAACATTTTTTTTACGATAAATTTCTCTTTCAGAAGTTATTATCAACACCATATAAATATATCAATTAAACATTTACAATACATAGGCCGATCAACCATCTGATCTTACTTAGAGGACTCATATCAATTTTAATACATCAAGATTTCCCCATCTCGTTGCGAGTATTGGTAGTATGTGTCAGATCTCATACGTCTCATCAGACTTTTTGAAATTGGGTCTTGTTCCAATCCAAAACAATATTAACACAAGTTCCAATCCAAAACAATATTAACAGAAGTTCCAATCCAAAACATTGTGGAATTAGTCACTTTAGTCCATGAATGCAGAGAAATTGCAAAACAATTATTGAATGTAGACTTTGTTAGTCAATTTGGACAAACGTGATTAACAAAGTCTATATTCAGGGACTAAATTGACTAACAGAGTCTGCATTCAGGGATTAAATTGATTAACGAGTCTACATTCAAGGACTAAAATGACGACTTCTTTCCTACTCAAGGACTAAAGTGACTAATCTCCCCGCAAAACATTATTAAAACAAGTTTTTCAATAGAAATGTTACACGTGTAACATAGAGCTAGTAATATCATGGTACCACCTCACCATTAATCTTTCCCATTACACTGTCATTGTATTCATCCGACATATATAAACCAAAACATTAAAACCACTCCAACACAAAAAAAACCAAAACCTTAAACAAAAAATCCAAAACCTTAAACAAAAAAACATCATCATCATTCAACAATGTACAAGACCAAGCTTCAAGAACTATGTCAGAAAAATTCATACCCTCTTCCCGAATACCAAACAACCCGTGAAGGACCACCACACAATACTCGATTCTCAACAACCGTTACTGTTAACTCCATTTCCTTCTCTTCTCCTGAACCAGCACGCACTATTAAGGTGTCTCAAGATTCTGCTGCGATGGTTGCTTTTCATCATTTGGAAATGGTGAAAAACCCTACTCCTGGTTCTCCTTTTCTTCAGGATTTTGGTTCTTTTCCTCAACCAGAACCTTGTCTGTCTGCTGTTTCTGTTTCATCCTTGTCTCAAGGTATGGTTTTGGCTTTGTTGTTAATTTTGTGATTTTGATTTTGTTTTTGTTCACATGCATCAAAATTTTATATGTTATAAGTAAATATTTGTTGAGATTTTTAAGATTTAGGGTCTGTGATCTATGAAGCACGGACACTCCTCGCATTAGGCGTGTCCCGGTTGACACGACACCGACACTTGTAATTACACTGAATTATGTGGTTTTTTCAAATTATTAGCTGTGTCGGCATGTCAGTGTCCGTGTCAGGTCCAATGTCCGTGTCCGTATCCGTGCTTCATAGTTTGTGATTGAATTGATTTATTTGAGTTTATCTGCTGACCTAACGAAATTTATCATTGTTGTTATTGTTATTGTTTTTGTGAGTTTGATTTTGTTGATTTGATTTGTTGACACATGCATTGAATATATGTTGATGTATTTTAAGATCTAGGGTTTCTTTGGATTGATTTATTTAAGTTTAGTGAAAATGTTGTTTTGGAGAATTTATGAAAACAGCTTATGACATGTCTATATTATGGGTCTGTGTCCTTTTCTGATCTGATGTCAGTGAGATAAGACTTGGTTGTTGTTTTCGTGGTTTTGATTTGATTTGTTGGCATAAGAACTTGTTTATAAATTGTTTTCACGTTTTTTTAATAAGTTCTCCAGGATAACTTATGAAAATAACTTGTAGCTTATACGAAAACAATTTGACTTTGTGTTATAGAAGTAGGGTCTGTTTGGATTGACTTATCTACTGATATAAGTTTTGGCTGAATTTTTCGGAGAACTTATGAAACCAGCTTATGACATTGTTCATAAGCTGTTTTGAGCTTAATTTCATAAGTTCTCCAAGATAGTTTAGATAGTATTGTCAAATAGCGGCGATAGCAGAACGATAGTGTTATAGTATAGCGGATTTTGATGAATCGACTATGGAAACTGCAATACGATCCTAGCGAAACAATGACCGTTATTCAGTTTCTACTAGCTGATATGGCGGCAATAAAGGAAAAAGGAAAATTTTAGGATTTTTTTTCAATAAAACTAAAGAATCTGCATGTGTACCAAACATGACCTATTATAAAAATGGAAAAAATAGAGTTATGACTACGACTTCTATATTCACTGTAATACTTAAACCTTCCAATATGGAAGCTACGTTTTTCCATCATTCCTTCTTTATCTGCATGCAGCGTGCCTTTTTTTTCTTCTATATAAATGACTTATTTCAACCACTTGCGGCTTCCGCTTTTTTCTGGCGGCGCTATTTGCTATGCCACATAGTGGATTTTTGGCGTTTCACATAGCGAGGCATTTCACTATTTTCCGCAATCCGCTGTTGATAAGGCTGAGTTTATAGACAAAGTCGCTAAAGGTATAGAATTGAAATGTAGACAATCCCTGTACAAAAGTTTTACACTGTCATTGCATAAAGAATGTTTTATTCATAAAGATTTTTTTTTATCGATCGACTAAATGTGCGTGGAGACATATGAGACATATTTGGTCTATTAAAAATTCAGAAGCTCCAATTTAGTTCTTAAGAATGTCAAATGTGTCATATAAGTTCTATTAGAGATTAATTTGACACACTTTTGTCATTTTTGAGGATGAAATTGGTACTTTATATTTCTCATGATCAAATAGGTCTTAGAGTGTAAAATTGACATTATATAATACTTTAGCTTCGCTATCGCCGCTATTGGACGTTGGATACGTATCCAACAAAACTTTAGGGTGCCAGAGTATTCAGCGTGAGCTTATCCATTGGCACAACAACTTGTTTATAAGCTGTTTTCAGGTTATTTTAATAAGTGCTCCATGACAGCTTATGAAAATAACCTGTAGCTTACATGAAAACAATTTGACTGTGTTCTAGAAGTAGGATCTGTTTGGATTGGCTTATCTACTGCTATAAGTTTTGGGAGACTGTTTGGGAGAACTTATGACATTGTTTGTAAGCTGTTTTGTGCTTATTTTCATAAGTTCTCCAAGATAGTTTAGACATTGTTGTCAAATAACGGTGATAGCGGAACAATAGTGTTATAGTATAACGGATTTTGATGAATCAACTATGAAAATTGCAATACTATCCTAGTGTCACTATTAGGAAACAGCGACTGTTATTCAGTTTCTGCTACCTGATACAGCGCCAAAAGAGGAAAAGGTAAATTTTAGGATTTTTTAAAAATAAAACTGAAGAATCTGCATGTGTATCAAACATGACCTATTATAAAAGTAGAAAAAAAGAGAGTTAATGAGTATTACTTCTATATTCATCGTAATACATAAACCTTTCAATATGGAAGCTACGTTTTTTCATCATCCCCTTCTTTATCTACATGCAGCGTACCTTTTTTTTCCTATATAAATGACTTATTTCAACCACTATGCGGCATCCGCTTTTTTGTGGCGCCGCTTTTTTGTCACTGCATAAAAAATGTTTTTATTCATAAAGATTGTTTTTATCCATCGACTAAATATACTCGGAGACATATGAGACATATTTGTCTATTAAAAATTGTGAAGCACCAATTTAGTTCTTAAGAATGTCAAATGTGTCATTTAAGTTCTATTAGAGATCAATTAGGTCTTAGCGTGTATGGCGAAAATACTTAATTGGTTGTGGTACAATGTGCCAACATGTATTTGGTGTCTGAAAAATGAAAAGTACCAATTTGGGTTTGAAGAATGTCAAATGTGTCCTTTTTCGTATAATTTTTAGTGGCATTTTAGTTCTATTAGAGACTAATTTGACAACTTTAAGGATGACATTGATTTCTCATGATCAAACAGGTTTTTTGTGTTTTTTGTTGGGATCGACGTGGATATTTACTCTAATTAATGCATTTCGTTTTAGAACATAAATTGTGATTTTCGAATTGTAGTTGTTCATGTTATTCACAAAATTATTCGCTTTGCCTGTTCTGAGGGTTTTATTTCGATTTTATTAAGGGAATCTGTTACTGTTGGTTCATGTTGTTTGATCTGCTTTCTCTTTTTAAGTAAATCTGCTACTGTTTTGTTTCAATATTTTTAAAAATTGTTTCGGACACTTTGTTGTACAAAGTGAAAATAACAGTCAAAGTTTTAAATATT
>Ga0315915_1004931_pt1 | contig 16706 bp, 11 predicted proteins | sample MpolbnodulesMG_FD_207738 | JGI IMG/M metagenome (GOLD analysis project Ga0315915, IMG submission 207738) | Medicago polymorpha root nodule microbial communities from Los Angeles, California, United States - branched nodules | ecosystem: Host-associated > Plants > Roots > Nodule | place: USA...
ATTTTTGTGTGGCCGGTTATGTAATTTGGATATTTGTGGCCAATATGTAACTAATATTATATATTATATAAATATATGAAATGAAATATTTTTTTGGTGGCCGGTTATGTCACACCAATTATTGCTCACATTAATTTGTCTCTAATTATTCAACTATTTATTTTATCTCATATTTTTTTTTCATTATATTTTTGTGAAGTGAAACATGTCTGAAGATGCACAAGATCCAGTTAAACTTGAAGTTCGTTATGTAGATGTGAAAAAAGAGGGCTTGGTTCACTGTAAACCCCACCGACAAGTTGGACGAGTTGAAGGCAAAACTTGATGACTTCTTTATCCATATTGGTTCAAATCATAGAACACGTGATGTGATAGTAAATGTGCCAGGCCTGGACTTGGGGGAGGACAAGGAAGAGGACTTTTGAAAGACCGTGCATTATCCACAACTTCTCAAAGATGATAGCGACGTTGATTACATGTTCAGGTTAATGGTTGAGAATAACACTTTTTATCTTTTTGTCCGATCCGTTGAACTGTAGTATTTATTTAAGTGCAATATTTTCCGAATTTGTGTTCGTATTGTTGATTTTTAATGAATTTGTGTCTATGTTATTTAACGATGAATTTGGGTCATTTTGACCGTTTATGTGAGATTATGTAATTTTAGAAATTTGTGGACAAATTTGTGTAATTTAGATCGTTTACGTGTCATTAAGTGTGTTTAAGTGATTACGGGTCATTACCAGCGAATTTGTGAAATTTCGACCGTTTGGATCGTTATGTGTGATTATGTGATTGTGAGAAAAACAATGTTTTTGTGTAATTTTGATCGATTATGTCGTATTATCCGATAATCTTGTTAAATTGGCATAATCCGGTTCAATTATAAGCGTGTAAAGATTACGGGTCATTAATGACACACTTTGCATTGAATGCATATCAGTACAACATTTAATGCTGGACTGATATATCAGTAGAGCGTGAGTTAACTCGCGCACGTGTTAACAATGTGCATGAGTTAACGCACGCAGTGATTTACACATGCGCATGTTAAGTGTCGCAGCGTCAATTAACTAACACATAGTTTTACACTTGCGCTAGTTAACTAACGCAGGGTCATTTTAGGCATGACTGCAGGGCGCGATTGTTTTGTGTTGGGGAAGAGCAAAATTCATAATTTAACCTGGTTTCCAGTTTTCTTGAGTTCAGTTTTCTTCCTCCAACCACTTTAACCTTAATATTTAGTGGCTTTAATATTGCACTCGCCCCTGCAAATATGACCCGTTTAAGTTTTGGACCTTGTAAAAAAAAAAATTGTTTTTGGTCCCTGCAAAATTTTTTGTTTTTTAAAATAGCCCCTCCAGGGACTATTTTCAGAAACAAATTTTTTTTGCAGGGACCAAAAACTACAAAATGGGTCTAGTCATGATGTGCCACGTATGCAAATCATCACAAAAATGGGGTCAGGGGACTATTTTAAAAAACAAAAAATTTTGCAGGGACCAAAAACAAATTTTCTTTTTACAGGGACCAAAACTTAAACGGGCCATATTTGCGGGACGAGTGCAATATTTAAGCCATATTTAGTACTGTACTTAAAATGAGAGTGATTACATATGATGATGAAATTTTCCACGACCTTGTTGTATATTGAGTTGCCAAACCGACTTTATTATATAAAATAAAATGACTGTCCTATATTTTAGTTTCGTGATCATAGAAGGAGAAAATTAAGGTTAAAGGTTTACTGAAAATTCAATTGATTGTTTTGAAAGACATAAAAAGTTTTCATCTTCGAAAAATCTCATCAAATAGATGTCACATTAAACTACCATACAAACATCATATATCAAAGTTAAACTTTTTTTTTACAAGATGCAAAGACTAAACTTGATGGCAATTATTTTATTAAAAAAACTTGATAGCAATTAGTACCACTTAAGAATTAAATTGGTGGTATATTCATCTATTCTTTCTTTAGAGATGCAATCATGCCTTTATTTGAATAGTGTCACAACGAGATAAGGTCACCTTAATAATTTGGAAGAGGACATTCTATCTTTTTTTATTTTATAACATTACTATTTAGTATTATTTTTAATGAAGTCTTAAAGATATTAAAAAAATTGTCCAAACAAAGTAGGGAACCAATCAAACTGTGTTTTCCTTTTCCTTTTCCTTGCAAAGTTAACTAAATTAACTGTTTACCAAGAATGAATGCATCAGTGCTATACATAGATTATTAAGGATACATTAGTCACAACATTAATTAATACAAAACAACAAAAGTTAATTAATGTTGATTATCCATTGAGGGTAGTTATGGAATTCAAAATATAAAAAGAGTGGGTGTTTAGGGTAATTCGCATGGGAATAAGATCCTAGCATTGTCGCAAGTCACTATCTTTCAGATTTGTGATTGTGATTCTTTTCTATCTTTCTCTCTCCTCTGTTCCACTACACAACATTGTTTAACGTTGGAACACATAGAAATAGTTCAAGAAAACCAAGGAGTGAGAATGACCCATTTGAAGATTCAACTCTAGAATGTGAAAAAGTTTCAACTTTTACATTCATTTTCCAAGATTAGTAACAATAGCTTTACTGGGTCAGTTCATTATTCTCCATTGAAGCTTCTTTTCAACTTGCTAGTTGAAGAAAATTTTGGTGGGTTGAAAGAGAGTTTTGACTTGACTAGAGAGTGTGAAGTAGAAGGGAGACAACAACAGCGTATCAGAGAAAATTTTAGTTTTAGTTTAGTTATGTCATGTTTTGTGCTTAAAAAATAAAGTAAGAAAGCATCATATATAAAAAGGTTGTATAAAAAACAAAAACTAGTACAGAAAGAGAAAGGTGCAGTGCAGATCAAGACGAACCAACCAACCAATCTGGTCTCAACTGTGTTCATTGTATTGTTTCTCTTTCCTATTCCTATACAGGTAAACATTGTTTCTCTAACAACCCTCTTACTTACTCATTGGGTTCTGTGTGTGCTTCGCTGTGTTTTTTTGTTTAGTATGGTGTGTGTGTTTTATTTTTGAGGTCAATGTTTGTTTTTTTTTATTAAACAAATAAAAGTGTGAACGTGCTTTTGTTTGTCCTTGAGCAAAGACTGGTTTCACGCCTAGAGAGCATGATTAGAAGTCTCTTCAATTTTTAATTCATTATATTGGCTGTTGAGAGAAGGGAGAAGGTGCTTCTTTGGAATTTGAGCTGTTTTTCCATCTTTTGAGACCCATGCTTGTCTCTATTTCCCTTCTTTTTAATTCTTTCTCTTTTCTCTCACTTCTTTTTTTATTCTCTAATTTTCTGTGTAATTTTTCAAATGAATTTTCCTCAATCATTCATCATGCTTGGTTTTGCTTTTTTGATTTGATTCTTGTTTCCTAAGATGTCTTGGTTTGGTTTGAATCACGCAAAACAATGCTGCTGTAATGATGCTGTACTTGGTTTTTTGTTCTGTGAACTTTTTCTTTCAACCATCAGATAAAAGTTTCTGAGATTTTAGGACTACTTTACACTTTAAGCAAAGTAAGCTAGTTCCTATATATAAAAAAGTTTGTGCACTGTTAATTGAGTATTTTTTGGGACTTCCATAGATATGAAGAGGAGTTCAGAGAAATAGGCAGAAAGAAAGAGATTTAGTGTTGTAATGGGTCTTCTGTTGAAGATGAAGATGCAGAATCAGCACCACCCTTTGGCTTCGAAGTTACAAGAACAAACGGGGAACAAAAGATACACATTCATTCAAGCACATAGAGCTTGGCTTCTCAAATTAATGTTTCTATGGATTCTTCTGATGGCTCTGATTAGTCGTATCATCTACAGCAAAATGGATGTGGGTACTAAAGTGAGAAGGAAAGAGGTTTTGGGTAGTCTTTGTGATCAAAGGGCTAGAATGTTGCAAGACCAATTCAGTGTTAGTGTCAACCATGTTCATGCTCTTGCCATCCTTGTTTCAACTTTCCATTATTACAGAAACCCTTCTGCCATTGACCAGGTCTGTGCTTGAAAGTTTTGATCATTCTGTGTTGGAAATGAAAAATACTTATGTATCCTCTGACGATTATTTGATGATTTCCCTTCAGGAAACTTTTGCAGAATATACGGCTAGGACCGCTTTCGAAAGGCCGCTACTTAGTGGAGTGGCCTATGCACAAAGAGTTGTTAACTCGGAAAGAGAGCAGTTTGAGAAGCAGCATGGAGTGGTTATAAAGACAATGGAAAGAGAGGCTTCACCGGTTAGGGATGAGTATGCACCGGTCATATTTGCTCAGGAAACTGTCTCTTACCTTGAGTCTATTGATATGATGTCTGGAGAGGTAAAGAACGACACTTGTGAACCATTCCACCGCTTGTTTTTTTTTTTTTTTTTTGTGGAGGATTACTTTTATTACTACAATTTCTCATTTTTGCAATGCAGGAGGATCGAGAGAACATAATGAGAGCTAGAGCTACTGGGAAAGCTGTTCTGACTAGCCCTTTTAGGTTGTTGGGTTCTCATCATCTCGGTGTGGTTTTAACATTTCCTGTTTACAAATCTAAGCTCCCTCCCAACCCAACAACAGAAGAGCTCATTAAAGCGACCGCAGGGTATATCCTTATTTCACTAATTGTCAGCCTTTTGTTTTTAGAATCTTTTTTCTTATGTTCCATATGAGTAATTAGAGGTTGAAGGTTGTGTTTAGTATAAAAATCTTAGGTACATTATTAGCATTTTATTAAGCAGCAGTTAATCCGTCAATGCCACTATTAGTGTTATCGACACAGCTTCTATCACTGAGTTGAAGAAAACCGTTTCTGTTACAAGGCTTGTATTTGGTTATATTTTGTTGTAAGCATTTCAATAGAACATGTGGTTAATGAACTTTTTAATTGGAGGCAGATATGTTGGAGGATCCTTTGATGTGGAGTCACTTGTGGAAAATTTACTTGGTCAACTTGCTGGTCATCAAGCAATTTTGGTCAATGTATATGATGTCACGAACTCTACTGATCCCCTAATCATGTATGGCAACCAATACGAAGAAGGTGATGTTTCTCTTGTCCATGAAAGTAAGCTTGATTTTGGAGATCCATACAGGAAACATCAAATGATATGTAGGTAGGTTCTTCTGGCTACTGTACATTACATTTTCTGGAACTGACTTTCGGCATTTTGTCAGCAGAAAGATGCTTATGATCAAACTTTTGACAGGTATCACCAGAAGGCACCGCCAAATTGGACAGCACTTTCTACTGCAATCCTATTCTTTGTGATTCTTCTATTAATCGGTTACATTTTATATGGTGCTGGGAATCATATTGTCAAAGTAGAGGATGATTTCCACGAAATGCAGGAGTTAAAAGTTCGAGCAGAGGCGGCCGATGTTGCCAAGTCACAGGTACTTTTCCTTGACATGTCGTCGGCACTTGGCATATTTCGATGTTTCCTTTGATTACGCAACAATAACTAATACTGAAATTTTTGTTTTTTATGTCAGTTTCTAGCTACTGTCTCTCATGAAATTAGAACACCTATGAATGGCATTTTAGGTAACTCCAAGATTCTCTCTCTCTCTGCCTAAAATGTAACATATGCTTTCATACCTTTCACTTTCTCATTAATAATGTTATCACAAAACAAAACTCTGTATGATTGTAGGAATGCTTGGTCTGCTTCTACGCACGGAATTGAACTCAACCCAACGTGACTATGCTCAGACTGCTCAAGCATGTGGGAAGGCTCTGATAGCATTAATAAATGAAGTGCTTGACCGAGCGAAAATTGAAGCTGGCAAATTAGAGCTGGAAGCGGTTCCATTTGACCTTCGTTCCATACTCGATGATGTCCTCTCTCTTTTTTCAGAGAAGTCTAGACACAAAGGTTTAGAGGTATGCTCAATCGTTGCTAAACCTATTGTGAAGGCCAATACGAGTTTCATAATAATATCTTAATTCGGGTTCCTCTCTTTATTTGATGATCTAACTTCATTATCCTTTTTTTTCATTTTACCTTTCATAGCTGGCAGTGTTTGTTTCTGATAAAGTTCCAGATATTGTTATGGGAGATCCTGGGAGATTCAGACAAATTGTAACAAATCTTGTTGGCAACTCTGTTAAAGTAAGTGGAATTTTCAAATTTTATTTGCCTAAAGTTATTTGCATTACTAATATGCATGTTATGTTGGAAATGTTTGAAATTTTGCTGTTGTATAGCAAGATACTTGTTGCTTACATTTCTGATTAACTTCAATATACTGCAGTTCACTGAGCGAGGCCATATATTTGTTAAAGTTCATTTATCTGAAAACAGAAAGCCCGCAACAAATGGAAAGCTTGAGACTTATCGAAATGGAGGGTCTGAAGAAGTTGTGCATGCATCTGGCGGTTATAATCTCAAAACGCTAAGTGGGTATGAAGCTGCTGATGAACGCAACAACTGGGATAATTTTAACCACTTAATTGCCGATGAAGAGTTTTTCTGCGATGCTTCAACTAAAAAAGTGGCCTCGAATGAATTTTATGAACAAGTCACCTTGATGGTCTGTGTCGAAGACACTGGAATTGGAATTCCTTTCTCGGCCCAAGATAGGATTTTCATGCCTTTTGTTCAGGCAGATAGCTCAACTTCTAGAAATTATGGTGGTACCGGCATTGGTTTGAGTATCAGTAAGTGCCTAGTTGAACTAATGGGTGGTCAAATAAACTTTATAAGTCGGCCGCAGGTTGGAAGCACCTTTTCATTTACCGCGGATTTTGGAATATTTAAGAAGAATCCAATAACTGAGGTGAAGAAGGTTAACTATGAAGATCTACCATCCAGTTTTAGAGGGCTTAAAGCCGTTGTGGTTGATGGGAAACCTGTTAGAGCTGCTGTGACTAGATACCATTTGAAGAGACTTGGGATACAAGCTAAAGTTGCAAACGCCATCAATAAGGCTGTTTCTTTGTGTGGGAAAAATGGTGCTTCCAGCACAGGGTAAGTTTTTAATTTTCCTTTTTGTAATTAATGACATTGCTATTTTTAGTGAATTAAAGTTAAGGACTATGTGTTCAATCATAATTCCATCTAAAGTCACACATGATCGGCTGTGACTTGTTGACAGTGTAAAACGTGTAAAACATTACACACTAACAATTTATCAAAATCAAACTCTTTGAAGAATTGCATTTGTTCTTGTTGTGTGGTTCAATACTTGAGTTCATTAAATGAGTTAAAATATTTGGTTGTGGCAGGTTATTCCAGCCTGATATTATTTTTGTTGAGAAAGATTCATGGGTTTGTGGAGAGGACGGGATCTTCAGTGTGCGGCAACTGGACTGGAAACAGAACGGACATATATTTAAGATGCCTCAAATGATCCTTCTAGCTACGAATATTAGTAATGACGAATTTGATAAAGCTAAATCCGCAGGTTTTAGTGATACGGTGATCATGAAGCCACTGAGAGCTAGTATGGTGGGAGCTTGCCTTCAGCAAGTTTTGGGAACAGGCAAGAAGAGACAGCTGGGAAAAGAGATGCCTAATGGTTCAACTTCAGTTCGAAGCCTTCTGTTCGGAAAGAAAATTTTAGTGGTTGATGACAATGGAGTAAACCGGAGGGTGGCTGCAGGCGCCTTGAAAAACTTTGGAGCGGATGTGAAGTGTGCAGATAGCGGCAAAGCTGCTCTTGAAATGCTTCAATTCCCTCACAAGTTTGATGCTTGCTTCATGGATATTCAAATGCCAGAAATGGATGGGTATGTTTGTTTGCATCGATTATTAATTTTTTTTTTTTGGTATTATTTGAACATAACATGTTAACATGATAGTTGCATTGCTGATAAAAATAAATAAATTGCATAAGTTGAATGCAAGTTACATGATAGTTGCCTTGCTGATAAATTCAACGATATGCACGTAAGTTGAATGCATGTAACTTGCATGTTGGCTGTACTAATTCACATTCAAATTATTTTGTTTGTATATAAACTCTATTTACACATGTTATGTATGTTCTGATTCACATCCATACTATATTTGTTTGTATATAAACCTTATCTATACATGTTATGTGTGTTCTAATTCACATGAATATTATTTTTACACATATTGTTTTTTATGAATCATGTACTAACATTATTTTCAGGTTTGAAGCAACTCGTCGAATTCGGGAGATGGAGAGGACGGCGAATGAGGAGACAAATGGTGAATGTGGTGAAATGAAAAGTGAATTCCATTTACCTATATTGGCCATGACAGCAGATGTAATCCATGCTACATATGAAGAGTGTTTGAAATGTGGGATGGATGGTTATGTCTCGAAACCTTTTGAGGAAGAGAATCTTTATCAAGCAGTTGCAAAGTTTTTCCAGACGAAACCTACTTCAGTAGATTCATGACAAAGTGCAACTTAATTTATAGCATGTTCACACTACTGGCATATCATTATGCAGAGAGTAACAATATATATGAGGATTCTTGATTGATACTCAAAGTATGAAGTGTTCATTTCTAACAAGCTCAAAGTTTGAGTGGACATGATTTCAATCTCAAGAGTAAATTTTATACCTCTCATAGCTCATCATCCCTAGCTTGTGTATAGATCTCCCAAGGGAAAGGGATGTGAAAAATTATGTAAATTCCATATTTTTCTTATGCATCTCAATACTTACTTCCCTGTTAGAAGGGTTTTTTCTTTCTAGTATTATTTTTTGTAAAATTGCCTCGTGCAAGATTTGCTTAGTTTTTTTTTATACGTTCACAAGAAAATGTTGGTGCTTAATTTAGAATGTGAGTGATGTGGGCACTCTATTAAAAAAATAGTATTAGAAGTAGAAACTGATAATTGAAATGTAGTAGTAATAAAATTTGAGCTTGGTGTTATTTTATTGTTAATTTTTTTTACCAAATAGTCTAGTGATTAGAATGTCATCTCTCAAATCCAGACCCCGGTAATGTTTCTATCAACTAACAATATATGTTCACACCACAACATGGTGTTATTTTATTAGTTGGTTTATGTTGACGTTTCATTTAAAAGTAGAGGATATTATATTCCACATTAAAATTTTAAATGTTACAACATTTATTTCTCTTATAATTCAATATGGGACATTGAGTCAAAAGGAAAAAAATTATATGGAACAAGTAGGGTCTCTATGCTATCTGCTCGAGAAATGTTATTTGAACATCCATTTTGTGATAACTGAAAATGGATAACTTTTGCTACAATTTTCTCTCTCATACTCACATTATTTTTTCCTTCATCTCTCTATTGCTTTGATTTTCGTGCAATACCTATTTTTTCTTTGCAAATTATGATTGTCTGCATAAGTTGTCAATTAAAAGTTGTTGAAATAAGATTCATCTATCTATCTTCCCCATAAAAGGCACATGGTTTCTTAGGTTTGGTTGCAATCCAATCCAACACCCACTTTGTCCAGGCTTGTTAATTGCCAGTAGAAAGGGGCCCTCTACATGCAAACATGTGTCATCTCGTGCTTCATATATATCAATTTCATTTTATCAAATATATTTGAAAATTGTTTGTTTCATGTAAAAGAAAAAAGTGAGTTATAATTAGCTACCGGTAAATATGGAATCTTTATGAATGTCAAACATAGGTCATATTAATCATTTTTAGGATAATTTTAGGGATATTTTTATCATAAATTAAATTAATGTTTTCTATTTCTTAAAGATTGAATTGTTTTAAGCACTTAAACAAATATTGATCCAATTGATAAAAGATTTAGTTTACATAGTGGTCTTGGAACAATGATCATGGTGGTCGTTACATTACATAGTGGAGAATGTTTTCCATTTGCCGCGGAGTGAAAATTGAAGTAAAATTGTGTTTTGGCTAGGTGTTAGATAGTGTGTGGAACAAAATCGTGCCGCTAAATATCTATTTGTTTAAGTGTGACATTTTAAATCTGTATTCATTGTTATCTTTTATGAATGTTTTTGAAACAAGTTTGGTATAGTATATTGAGATGGTTAGAATTATGGTACATAATAAATTAGGAGGTGAACCACACATTACAATTTGGTGGTTGTTTGCTTGTGAGATTATTTGTTATTTGGTTAACAACTATCTGATCAATCTTCCTTAAAAAAAAAACTATCTGATCAATCTGGAAATCAAGGAATGACTATTTTTGATAATTTTATGGCAAATGTGATTCTAAATTGGATCATCTCCTTCTACATTTTGTCAAGGATTCTAGTTTTGTGGTTCATATATATAATTGAGAACATCAAACTACTCTTATGGGGCTAGCTCAACTCTTACTCTCAGTGGTGCAATCAACCTCAAATGTGTCTTGTCTTGTTTTCGGGTTGGTTCTTTCTTTTCTTGATTTTGTGTTGTTTTAAAGTTTTGTGGCGACATCACTATTCCTTGTCCTCTATGCGCACTGTGCTTTGAGTACATTTATTTTAATTCAATTTTTAATTAGATTTGAAAAATAAAATAAATTCTATCTTTTTTTTAAATCTTTAATATTTAATGCCAAAATCATTTTTTATAATCTAAAAGAATGCCCTAATATCCCTCAAGTAACCGTGTCTTCATAATGGTGAGTGTGGTATGGCTATCAAGACATATGACTGACATAATTTTTGTTAATCTATAAGGTTGGCTCGTTAAGCTGACCCTTCAAAAAAAATATTACATACTTTTTTCTATAAAAAAAAAACATTTTTCAATGGTCTTCTGATATTTTCTTACATTTTTTTAATAGCAAATCATACTTAAAAAGTAAACGTAGTATACATGAATACTCAAAACCATACAAATCTATAAACAAAACTAAGAGCTAAACGAGAAAACAAAGAAAAGGAGTAACAACCAAACAGCAATTGTTTAAGCCCAAAATCATGGGAAATTAAACGACCAATTAAAAGGAAACGAATGTTTCTCTTTAAACTCTCAAATATCTTTAAAGTGCTTAAATACATTTTTTTTTGACTTAAATACATATCTAATAATTATCTTTCGGATGTATATTTATTTCTGGACTTATCTCTCAGGCGTATGTTTGACAAGAATAAAATATCCAACTAATGTGTATTAGGAGACTTTAGAGATATTGGAGGCATATAAAGAACTCGCTCAAAAGAAATTACACGATTAAAGGAATAAGTAGGATATGATATTATGATCACAGCTCTATCTCATTTTTCAATGCAAAAGAAAGGATTTTACTACTTATCAATAAAATACAATTAATCAATTGTTCAATGTTCACTACTTATAGTAAAATATAGAACCATTCTGCAACTTTCTAATCAACCACTCCACAAAATGCCAAAGAATTTCAATAAACTTAAAAAATCAAGTAACATTACCACAAAACCAGAGTTTGAATGAGAATTTGCATGTTACAAACAAGTGGCACCTTTTCTGCTGTGAGAGGCCACAAAACACACATGATAAAAAAGAATACGACAAGTAGGAGGTTGTTTGAAATTGTCAAGAAAACACGATAACCATTTTACTAACAAAAAAATTAGTTGTTAAAAAATTTACATCCATTTTGTGTTTAAGAAATTTTGAATCAAATAATACTCGTTCGACTTAGTCCCACACTTACCCTGTCTCTATCACCCGTGATAACGGATCAATAAAGCTTTTTCATTGTGATGGATAATCCTAGAATCATGCGGTTCTATAAGCCTTATGGCTTTTTGAAAGACTCAAATGTGATTCTTCATAAAATTTTAACAAATCTTCCAAACGATTGAACATTTCTTCGTTGGGATAACTTCCCTAAAAAATCATTGCCACAGGACTTTTACCCCAAAAATCTTGTTAAACATGACATTCCTCATAGCTATCTTAAACAACTATGGAAGGGAGAAAAGAGGCGGAGTTTAACATGGGAAAGGGGAATCCTTTCCCACCATGGGTAAGTAGGTTTGGACCATTTGATAAAAGAGAAACATTGATCTTATCATAGACTCTCTACACTACATTTTTTCACTTCATCCTCAACCTTTCAACCATGAAAACAACCCAGAAAAAACTTACTTCTTAAACCAAAATCAAATTAAAAATCTTGTTGTGCATATGTTCTTGTAGTATCTTAAAGAATAACTCAAGGATTTACCCAAATTTTATATTTTCGCTTCCTCCAAAAATCAACATTCAATTCCACAACCCATGAATCAAAACGAAATCAGTGCAAATACTTGCTTGTTGTTGTTTCTTGTAGTTTCACTTTCAAAGATACACATAACCTCTTGTTTGAAATTTATTAAAAAGGAATGATTAAACTAAACATATGAACTATTCCATCAAATTTATAGGTTTTCCATTTATCTCCTCTATGTTGAAGTCTTTTGAGTTTTTTCTATTTTGGTTTTTCTGTTCACAAATTACTTTACAGATTTGACAATTTTTTTTGATTTGTTTCTCCTCTTTTGACTGCATTTTAAACTGATTGCTGACCCTTTGATAATTTTTCCTTCCATGAAATGAGTTTGAGGTTGATGATAAGATTTGAATTAAAAATGGGTTTGTAGCAGTAAAGGGAGCTAAAGGTTGTGGGGATGCAGCGATGTAGATGATGAGAAAAGTTTGAAAAGAGAAGCCATTGAGATTAGGTGTGGGAGAACATGATAAAGTTTAATACAAGTGCAAAATCTAACCATTTATTTTTTGTGATCCATGGTGGAAAAGATTCACCTTTCCCATATTAAACTCCACTGAGAAAAGATATTTCAAGCTTTATTTTATTGTTTCTTTCTGTTGTTTCAACTTTTTATCATATTCTACATATATGTTTTTTTTAACAATCGATTCAAAATATATGTTGACTTAACATTAGAGCCTAAAACTGATACTGATTGCAAGATAATTTTGTCGGAAGTAAAAAATGCATTTTCTTTTTTTAAGGACAAAAAACAAATTTAGAAATTACGTAGTAATGAAAAACGTATTTAACCGTAAAATAAAATAGAATGATTAAGTACTGAATAGTAAGTGTTCAATTATTTATAAAAAAAAAATGCATCGCATCAATTTCATTCTTATCATCTTGCCTTTTTTTAATTTGACAATATTTTTTTTGATGATGCAGGTTTATTCTATAGAAATTATGATGCTGCACTCAATATGAGCATATCAGTGATCAGGTTATCCTTATCCTCATTTACTAATATTGTTAAGTCTGTAGCATTTTAACCTAATATTTTCCCTCTCATTTTAACCTAACAAATTTCATCTAAAAAAAATATACACATTTACCAAATATAAATATACATGTTCAAGGAGGAAGCTGGAAAATTTTACAAGAAAACCTGAAAAAAATGCTTTGCTTACTATGCTTATCAGAGGAAGGAGCAAAACATGATTTGGGACGTAGACATAAGAAAGGGTGGAGTCTTGAAAGCTCGTTACAGTCTAAAAAAAGAGGGTGATGTTCAGATCTAAAAAAAAAAAAAGAGGAATCACCTTGACATACAGAGGTATAAAGACCACCTCATTCGGTTGTTTAGCAGTTGGTTTTTCTAACAATTTTGTTGTTGCTAACTTTTTTCATTGAAAGATGAGATTGAGGTTGGATTGTTTGTATTTAGATAAAAGAAGAGAAGAGGAGAGGACGAGAGTAGATCTAAACTAAAACTCATTCAACACACTAAACAAAACAACAAAATACGATGTTAATGATGATGTCTTGGACGAAGTCTCTCTATTTTCCATCGTCGGATTGATCCGCTAAATATATATTTGGTTATGTGTAACATTTTAAATCTGGATTCATCATTCATTGTTTTGTTTTGTGGTGACATCACTACTCCTTATCTACTCTATGCGCACTGTTCTTTGAGTTCATTTATTTTAATTCAATCTTCAATTGAATTTTTAAAAAAAATTATAATTTTGTTTTTTAAATCTCTAATATTTAATGCCAAAGTCATTTTTTATAATCTAGAAAGAATGCCTTAGTATCCCTCAAATTATCGGGTCTTCAATTTACATGTTTTTTTTTTCTGGAAAAAAAAAATGTACATTTGTCAATGGTATTCTTGGTATTTTTCTTATATTTTTTAATAGCAAATCATATCATAAGTAAAAAGTAAATATTGTATACATAAAACTCAACCATTGCAAATCTATAGACAAAATAAGAGCTGAAAGAGAAAACAAAGAAAAGGAGTAACAACCAAATGACAATTGTTTAAGCCCAAAATCATGGGATAAAACAAAATTAAACGGCAACCAAAAGGAAATGAATGTTTCTTTTTAGACCCTCATATATCTTTAAAGTCTTTAAATACATATTTGATAGTTATATATCGGATGTATGTTTATTTTTGGACTTATCTCTCAGACGTATATTTGACAAGAAAAAACGTATATCTGATGAATAATTAACTGATGTGTATTGGGAGACCTTGAAGATATTTGAGGCATAGAGAGAATTCGCTCAAAAGAAATTACACAATTAAAGAAATAAACAGGATCTGATATTTTGAACACAGCTCTATCTCATTTCTCAATACAAAAGAAAGGATTTTACAACTTATATATCAATAACATAATGTAATACAATTAATTAATTGTTCGATGTTCACTATTTATCGTAAAATATAGAATCAATCTGTGACCCTCTAATCAACCACTTCCACAAAATGCAAAAGAATTTCAATAAACTAAAAAAATCAAGTAACATTACCACTCCCATCCAATCCAGTTGAAAACATTATGCCACAGTTTGAATGAGAATTTTGCATGTTACAAACAGGTGGCACCTTTTCTGTTGTGAGAGGCCAAAAAACACACATGATAAAAAAGAATTCGACGAGTAGGACCGTTCTTTGAAATTCTTAAGAAAACATGATAACCATTTTACTAATAAAAAAATTATTTGTATTAAAAATTTTACATCCATTATGTGTTTAAGAAATTTTTAATCAAATAATACTCGTTCGACTTAGTCCCACATTTACCCTATCTTTATCAACCGTGATAACAATGTCACTTTTAACATTTTTGGTGTCCGGATCAGTAAAACTTTGTCATTGTATTTGTTTTTTTACAAGAGTCATTCATAATAAAACTTTTTTAAGAATATTCTTTAATATAATTAATAAATATATTTATATAGTATTAACGTAAGTGATGTCCTTACAAAAATGGTGTCATGTTTGCCGGCTCTCCACAGAACCACCCTCGAGTTGAGTGATATAGAGATGAGTATGATTGCATGGTTGTCACACGTGGCAATCTATAGTGAAACTTGTCAACATTTGGTAGCAACTACAATGACAATGCAGTTAACTAATGATGTTTTAAAATTTTGATATATTGTGTGTTTGAATATATATGAGATTGCACTAACGTTTATTACCATATCCACATGCATGCATAACCGATTAAAGTTTAAGAAGAGAAGAGAATTAGCTAGCATAATATAATGGATAATTTTCAAAACCAGTACGGTGCTGTTCCTATTAGCAACAATGATCTAATTCATAGGGAACTTATGGATACTACCGGCGTTGTTGATGGCGGAAGCACACAAGCCATAGCAGATACAACCACCGCAGGTGACACTACTACTACCACCACCACCACAGACGACGGCGTTGTTGTTGTTGATGAGAACGTGAAAAACAACCGTCACAACAAGAAAGGAATAATTGATAAGATAAAGGAGAAGCTTCCTGGAACACACCATCATAAATAACCAGTTTTTATTGTTTACGTGATGTGTATCGTTTACTCAACCAGATTAATAAATTACTTGTGTTCGTGTTGTGCTTCTTAGAGTATATCTTAGTAACTAAACTAGTATTATGTTACACACGAATATTTTTACATGAAAATTTGATGACAATTTAGATGATTAATGTTTAGAGTTTGAGTTTACAAGGCAATTCTCATTTTCCAAACTAGATTTTCTAATATGGTATTAGAATTTGTTGTTCATGATCATCCACCATTTAGGTCTATTCACTCATAATGAGTGGTAGGTTTTGTCTTATAAAATATAAATCGATTGTGTAAAAATAATTTAATAGAACATGGAGTGAAAAAAAAATATTTAACCACGGATGGAAACATAAGACAAAGCCCATATAGAGGCTATACAACAAAGATCATATAACTATCTTCAATATTTAAATTAACCTTCAAAATTTTAACTAACTAAAATACTATTTGTTATCTCCAGAAATCGACTATTCTTTCTTTGCTTTCTCTTTCTTCTTGAGCTTGGGTATAACAACTTTCAGAAGGCTATTCTTCATACATTCACGGCTCTGGTGTTATGAATGTCACAGTGTTTCCCAGTTATGTCGCACCATGCAGTAAATACAGCATTAATTGAATTGGATCGGATCTGGATCTTCGATGGTGAGACTATTGTTATTCACATGCAGCTTAACCCCTTCCTTGTCGCGGCCAAACATATAGAAACGGAAAACAACGAAATCCTCTGATTCTCTCTCGACAAAGACGTTTTCCGCAATTAGATCTAAGCACCTCAATTAGATCTAAGCACCTCAAAGTCTATGTCATAATTAGATCTAAGCACCTCAAAGTAACCTCAATTAGATCTAAGCACCTCAAAGTCTATGTCATAATTAGATCTAAGCACCTCAAAGTAACCTCAATTAGATCTAAGCACCTCAAAGTCTATGTCATAATTATCGTTGGGTTTCTGCAAAATAATTATAACCTCAATTAGATCAAAGCACTTCATAGTCTATGTCAGAACTGTCGTTGAGT